>JAESFW010000081.1_pt1 | contig 204550 bp, 210 predicted proteins | sample 9269481 | NCBI WGS metagenome assembly JAESFW01 (sample SAMN14515350, study PRJNA621654) | algae metagenome | isolation source: Lyngbya sp. HA4199-MV5 and co-occurring heterotrophs from soil with... | place: USA: Ahupuaa O Kahana State Park, Hawaii | collected 2009-07-21 | reverse complement strand
CGGATGTGCGGTTATAAGCCCCCGTCCGAACGGTCCGGCAGGGCATGCCGTGGCCGTTCTTAACGCTGGAAATGGACCTCGTCTGTCCGTTTCGCATTCTTAAGAACAATGGAGTAGCAAAATGCCCAAGATGAAGACGAAATCGTCTGCCAAGAAGCGGTTCAAGATCACCGCGACCGGCAAGGTTCGTGCAGCTGCTGCTGGCAAGCGCCACGGCATGATCAAGCGTACCAACAAGTTCATCCGCGACGCGCGTGGAACCATGGTTCTCGCCGAGCCTGACGGCAAGAAGGTCGTCAAGAACTACCTGCCCAACGGTCTCTAAGACTTTCAGGCATATTGGACACGTTAAGGAGATCATGACATGGCACGTGTAAAACGCGGCGTTACCGCCCACGCCAAGCACAAGAAGACGCTGAAGGCAGCCAAGGGCTTCTACGGCCGTCGCAAGAACACCATCCGCGCTGCAAAGGCTGCGGTTGACCGTTCGAAGCAGTACGCTTACCGCGACCGCAAGGTCAACAAGCGCAACTTCCGCGCTCTCTGGATCCAGCGCATCAACGCTGCTGTCCGCGAATTCGGCCTGACCTACGGCCGCTTCATCGACGGCCTGAACAAGGCTGGCATCGAAGTCGACCGCAAGGTTCTGTCCGACATGGCTATCCATGAGCCGGCAGCGTTCGGCGCCCTCGTCGAAGCTTCCAAGAAGGCACTTGCCTACCTCAAGGAAGCCGGTACGACCAACGAGTTTGAAAGCGCTGTCCGTTAAGCCAGCGTTTTCCCAAAACCGTTCTTGAAATTTGTTGGGAAACCCGCGCTGGCAGGGCTGGCGCGGGTTTTTCTTATTCTGCGGGACGAAAGTGCACGACGATCGAAAGGGACCCTCCACGGTCCCGGAGCTGGACGACGAGGATATGACGGTTCTGCTGGCAGCGCTTGCCGCCGGCAGGGATCGCGTTGAACGTTGCGAGCTCAAGGATCGTTACGTCTGGATCAAGCGGTACCGGCGCACCGGCCTTCGCCTCGGCTGCCACATCCAGGGGCTTGCCGCCCGCGTCGGCGGGTTTGCAATGCTCCGACCTTCGCCGTTGCTCGATATCGAAGGGATGATCGAGCGCGAGGTTGGCCAGATCGCCGCTTTCTCCGCTGCCGGTTTCAGAACCCCGCAGATCGTTTATCGCGGACCGACTGTGCTGGTTCTCACGCATCTCGGCTTGCCGGTCAGCAAACACATGGGTCCCTTGCGCGACTGCGATCCGGAGGCCCACGACCAGTTTCTCGTGCGCTGCGCTGCCGAGCTGGGGCGCCTGCACGCCGCGGGCCTCTGCCACGGCCGGCCGCACCCGCGCGATTTCGCGATCGACGACGACGGGTTCGGCTTTCTCGATTTCGAGGAAGTGCCGGCGACGGTGATGCCGCTCGCAACCGCGCAGGCCCGCGACGTGTGGCTGTTGTTCCTGCAGGTGGCGAGCCGGGCAGCCTTGCCGCAGACCTCGGCGCGCGCCTTTGCCGCGTGGAAGGCCGCAGCGCCCGAGGACGCGGCAAGAGCGCTTGCCGACATCATGCCTTTCTTCATCCGTTTTCTGCCGATGGCGCGGCTGATGCTGCGCCTTCGCAACGGTAACGACCTTATCCGATTTATTGCCGCGACGACCTATCTTGCGACCGCGACGCAATCCTATCCTTGAAGACTAGAACCGAAACAAACCGAACCATTCCCGCATCGAGGCAGGACAGAATGAGCGAACTGGAAACACTGGAACGGACACTGCTGGCGGACATCGACGCCGCCTTGGACGAGGGATCGATCGAAGCGGTGCGCGTCAACGCGCTCGGCAAGAAGGGCTCGATCTCCGAACTCCTGAAGACGCTCGGCACCATGACGCCGGAAGAGCGCCAGACCCGCGGCGCGCAGATCAACGCGCTGAAGAACACGGTCGCCGAGGCGATCGCCGCCCGCAAGGCGGCGTTGAAGGACCAGGCGATCGCCGAGCGCCTGGCGCGCGAGACGGTCGACATCAGCCTGCCGCTGCGCTCATCGCCCGCCGAGCGGGGCCGCATTCACCCGATCAGCCAGATCGTCGACGAGATCACCGCGATCTTCGGCGACATGGGCTTCTCGATCGCCGAAGGGCCGGACATCGAAACCGACTACTACAATTTCACGGCGCTGAACTTCCCCGAGGGGCATCCGGCGCGCGAGATGCACGACACCTTCTTCTTCAATCCGGATGAAAAGGGTGAGCGCAAGGTGCTGCGCACGCACACCTCGCCGGTGCAGATCCGCACGATGGAAGCGCAAAAGCCGCCGATCCGCATCATCATCCCCGGCAAGACCTACCGGCAGGATTCCGACGCGACCCACTCGCCGATGTTCCACCAGGTCGAAGGCCTGGTGATCGACAAGGCGGCCAATGTCGCCAACATGCGCTGGGTGCTGGAAGAGTTCTGCAAGGCCTTCTTCGAGGTCGACCAGGTGACGATGCGCTTCCGCCCGTCGTTCTTCCCCTTCACCGAGCCGTCCTTCGAGGTCGATATCCAGTGCGACCGTTCCGGCCCGATCGTCAAGTTCGGCGAAGGCACCGACTGGATGGAGATCCTCGGCTGCGGCATGGTGCACCCGAACGTGCTGCGCTCCGGCGGGCTCGATCCGGACGAGTATCAGGGTTTTGCCTGGGGCATGGGCCTCGACCGCATCGCCATGCTGAAATACGGCATGCCGGACCTGCGTGACTTCTTCAACGCCGACGTGCGCTGGATGACGCACTACGGCTTCCGCCCGCTGGACATGCCGACCTTGTTCGGCGGCCTGTCGGCCTGATCGCGCGCAGCTGATCAGAGTGGATGCGCTCGCATTCGTTCGCGCTTCCACTCGTTCTTTTTATTTGCCGCATTTGTGCGACGTCAGGTGATGTCACCTGACTGCAAAATGCTCCTAGGACACAGGTGAAATCATGAAATTCACGCTTTCCTGGCTCAAGGACCACCTTGATACCGACGCTTCGCTGGAAGAGATCTGCGCCCGCCTGACGATGATCGGGCTCGAGGTCGAGGACGTCGACGACAAGGCCGCCTTCAAGCCCTTCGTCATTGCCAAGGTCGTCTCGGCCGAACAGCACCCGAACGCCGATAAGCTTCGCGTTCTGATGGTCGACACCGGCAACGGCGCCCCGATCCAGGTCGTCTGCGGCGCCCCGAACGCCCGCGCCGGCCTCGTCGGCGCCTTCGCAGCCCCTGGCACCTACGTGCCCGGCATCGACGTGACGCTTGCCGTCGGCACCATTCGCGGCGTCGAAAGCCGCGGCATGATGTGCTCGGAAAAGGAACTGCAGATCTCCGACGACCACAACGGCATCATCGACCTGCCTGACGATGCGCCCGTCGGTACGAGCTACGCCACCTATGCCGGCCTCGACGATCCGATGATCGAGATCAACCTGACGCCGAACCGGCCGGACTGCACCAGCGTCTACGGTATCGCCCGGGATCTCGCGGCCTCCGGCCTCGGCACGCTGAAGGCACGGAAGGCACCGTCGTTTGCGGTCGAAGGCGAAACCTCGACCAAGCTGACGCTCGATCTCGGCGAAGACGCGCATCTCTGCCCCGGCTTCTCGCTGCGGCTGGTGCGCGGCGTCAAGAACGGCCCGTCGCCGAAGTGGATGCAGCAGCGGCTGCTCGCCGTCGGGCTCCGCCCGATCAACGCGCTGGTGGATATCACCAACTACATGACCTTCGACCAGGGTCGGCCGATGCACGTCTTCGACGCCGCCAAGGTCAAGGGCAACCTGACGGTCCGCCGCGCCAAGGACGGCGAAACGGTGCTGGCGCTCGACCAGCGCGAATACAAGCTCGGCCCCAACAACGTCGTTATCGCCGACGAAAAGGCGATCGAATCGATCGGCGGCGTCATGGGCGGCGAGCATTCCGGCTGCGACGAGAACACCACCGACGTGCTGATCGAGTCGGCGCTCTGGGACCCGATGAACATCGCCAAGACCGGTCGCACGCTCGGTATCATCACCGACGCGCGCTACCGCTTCGAGCGTGGGGTCGACCCTGAATACATGGTGCCCGGCCTCGAGCGCACCACCGAACTGGTGCTCGAACTCTGCGGCGGTACGGCGGCCAAGGCCGAAGTGGTCGGTTACGCCGGCTACCAGCCGAAGATCGTCGATTTTCCGGTTTCCGAAGTGAAGCGGCTGACCGGCCTTGAGGTCTCTTCTGACGAGAGCATCTCGATCCTGAAGAAACTCGGCTTCGGCGTCGAAGGTTCGGGCGAGCGCTTCCAGGTCTCGGTACCCTCGTGGCGGCCCGATGTGGACGGCAAGGCCGACCTCGTCGAAGAGGTCATGCGCATCCATGGTGTCGACAACATCGTCGCATCGCCGCTGCCGAGCCATGGCACCGTCAACGGCAAGATCCTGACGACGCTGCAGATCCGCACCCGTCTTGCCAAACGTACGCTGGCAAGCCGCGGCATGCTGGAAGCGGTCACCTGGTCGTTCATTCCGGAAGATCAGGCAAAGCTCTTCGGTGGTGGCGCGCCGGCGCTGAAGCTCGCCAATCCGATCGCCGCCGACATGTCCGACATGCGCCCGTCGCTGCTGCCGGGCCTGCTCACGGCCGCCCAGCGCAACGCCGACAAGGGTTTTGGCGATGTCGCGTTGTTCGAGGTGTCGGGCACCTATGAAGGCGATACGCCGGACGCCCAGCGCCGTGTTGCCGGCGGCATCCGTCGTGGTACGGCTTCGCTCAACGGCGCCGGCCGCCTCTGGTCGAACGCCGCCAAGGGCGGCGGCAAGCCGGTTGACGTCTTCGATGCCAAGGCCGATGCGATCGCGGTGCTCGAAGCCTGCGGCGTGCCGATGGGCAATGTCCAGTTCGAGCCGGGCGGTCCCTCCTGGTACCACCCGGGTCGCTCCGGCACGATCAAGCTTGGTCCGAAGATCGTGCTCGGTACTTTCGGCGAGTTCCACCCGAAGACGCTGGAAGCGCTGGATGTCTCGGGCGCGCTTTGCGGCTTCGAGATCTATGTCGACGCCATGCCGGAACCGAAGAAGAAGGCGACCCGCACCAAGCCGGCGCTCGATCTCTCGCCGTTCCAGGCGGTCAAGCGCGACTTCGCCTTCGTCGTCGACAAGACGGTCGAGGCTGGCGCCATCCTGCGGGCGGCCTCCGGCGCCGACCGCAAACTGGTGACCGGCGTCAGCGTCTTTGACGTCTTCGAGGGCGCCTCGCTCGGCGAAGGCAAGAAGTCGATCGCCATCGAAGTCACCATCCAGCCGGTCGAGCGCACCCTGACCGACGAGGACTTCGAGGCGCTGACCGCCAAGATCGTCGCCAACGTGACGAAGACCACGGGCGGCGTGCTGCGCGCCTGACACCCGCCCGCATCGGATCAGAACCAAAAAGGGCCGCTGCATCGCAGCGGCCCTTTCGTTTGCGGTCATTCCATCCGCTGCATCAGTTCGATGCGGTTGCCGAAGGGGTCGCTGACGTAACATCTGCGGTATCCGGCAAGCGCTTCGTCATGGGTGATCGCGATGCCGCCGGCTTCGAGCCTCAGGACCATCCGGTCGAGATCATCGACCAGCAAGGCCGGATGGGCCTTGCGGGCGGCGACGAAGTCGACGTCGATACCAAGGTGCAGGCGCACGTCTCCCTGCTCGAACCAGCAGCCGCCACGGGCAAGCAGTGTGTCCGGCTTGGCGATTTCCTGAAACCCCAGCAATCCGCCGTAAAAGCCGCGCGCGGCATCTTCGCCACCTGCGGGCATCGCGAGCTGCACATGGTCGATGGCGATCAGCCGGCCGGTTGCTGGCGGACGATGCTGAGGTTCGGTCATCCGGCGTGCAGATGGTAGATCTTGTTGACGATCAACCAGCGGCCGTCGATTTTCACCAGCGACAGATAGTCGGTGAAGCGCTCGCCGGCGAAGCTGTCGACCACCTTCACGTTCGCAGCATCGCCGGTGATGTCGATCGTCTGGACGTCCATTTCCGGCTGGGTGCCGGGTGGCGAGGCGCCGGTGTCGAGGATCGCCTTGATGAAGCCGTCGCGCGTCATCCATTCAAGCGCGCCGTTGTAATTGCCGATGATCGCCGCGTCGTGGTGGAAGGCCTTGCGCAATGCCCCCTCGTTGGCAAAGGCCATGCCGTCCACATAGAGGTGAACCACTGCGCTGATCGCCTGTTCGTCGGACATTCCCCGCACCTCCCCAGTTGTTGCTCGCAAGGAGAGGTAGCGCGCCCGCCGGGAAATTCGAATCTCTCCGCCCGATCGAGCGGAGAGATTTTTGGCTCAGCGGTTCGTCAGCGCCAGCGAAGCGTCGCTGTAGCGCTTGCCGGAGACCAGGGACGGAGAGAGCGCGTCGGAGAGCAGTCCGGCTTCCTCTGATGTCAGCTTGATGTCCGCCGCGGCCGCATTCTGTTCCAGATGGTCGAGCTTGCGCGCGCCTGGGATCGGCACGATGAAGTCGTACTGATGGATCACCCAGGCAAGCGCCAGCTGGGCTGCGGTCACGCCTTTCGCGCGCGCCAGCCCTTCAAGCGTTTCGACGAGGCGCACATTGGCGTCGAAGTTCTCCGCCTGGAAACGCGGCAGCGACCGGCGGAAGTCGTCGGCCGAAAGCTCGTCAGCCTTGCGAATGGCGCCGGTCAGCATGCCGCGCCCAAGCGGGCTGTAGGGCACAAAGCCGATGCCGAGTTCCTTGCAGGTGGCGAGCACGTCTTCCTCAGGATCGCGCGACCACAGCGAGTATTCGCTCTGGACCGCGGCGATCGGGTGAACCCTGTGGGCGCGGCGAATGGTGGCGGCACTGGCTTCCGACAGGCCGAGCGCGCGCACCTTGCCTTCACGCACCAGCTCCGCCATCGCGCCCACCGTGTCCTCGATCGGTACGTCAGGGTCGACACGGTGCTGGTAGTAAAGGTCGATGACATCGGTGCCGAGGCGCTTCAACGAGGCTTCCGCCACCGCCTTGGCGTGTTCCGGTCGCCCGTCAACGCCCCTGATCGCCTGCGCCGCCGGAACGCCCGGCTCGATGCGAAAACCGAACTTCGTCGCGATCGTCACCTTGTCGCGCACCGGGGCGAGCGCCCTGCCGACGAGCTTTTCGTTCTCGAAGGGGCCATAGACCTCGGCGGTATCAAAAAACGTGATGCCGAGCTCGACGGCGCGGTGAAGGGTGCGGGTGGATTCGGCCTCGTCGCTGGCGCCATAGGCGAAGCTCATGCCCATGCAGCCAAGGCCGATGGTGGAGACGGTCAGGTCATTCCCGAGTTTGCGGGTCTTCATGTCGTTTCCTTTCGGGGTGTTCCGCATCAGAACCGCGCGCTGGGAGAGCGCGTCCATTCGTCTGACACGTGAAGTGACGGCAGGAGACCATCGATGCACCTGCTGACGGCGAGGGATGGCTCCTTCAGTGCTGTGCTATCGCAGACGAACGCCTCGTCTTATCCTGCGTGAGCAACGATTGAAGAATAGAGCGGACCGCGGCGACTGAAAATCACTGTCAATTCTCACGGGCTGTTCTATTGTTTCGATCAATGAACCGAACACAGCTTTCCCAACTCGCAGTGCTGGCGGCCGTCGCCGCCCATGGCAGCTTTCGTGCCGCCGCGCGTGAACTGGGCGTGGCGCCGTCGGCGATCAGCCACGCGGTCGGCGCGCTCGAGGCGAGCCTCGGGATAAGGCTTCTGGCGCGAACCACCCGCAGCGTGGCGCCGACGGAAGAGGGCAGCCGGCTCCTCGACCGGCTGGCGCCGGCGCTCGACGAAATCGCCCATGCGCTGGAAGCCACCGCCGACGCGCGGGAGCGACCGGCCGGCAACCTGCGCATCACCGCGCCGCGCTTTGCCGCCGACCTCATTCTTGCGCCCCGGCTCGGCGCCTTTCTCGACCTTTATCCGGATATCGTGCTCGAAATCGCCAATGAGGACGGCTTCACCGATATCGTCGAACAGAGATACGACGCCGGCATCCGGCTCGGTGAAAGTCTCGAGGCCGACATGATCGCCGTCAGGGTCGGCCCGGATCTCGAAAGCGCCGTCGTCGCTTCGCCGGGCTATTTCGAGCGCCATGGCCGGCCGCAGCATCCACGCGATCTGGCGCAGCATCGCTGCATCCGGCGACGGTTTTCCAACGGCGCGCTCTATCGCTGGGAGTTCGAGAAGGATGGCGCGGAGCTGACCGTATCGGTCGAGGGGCCGCTGATCCTGGGCGAGGATCGCCCGATCATCAAAGCGGCGATCGGCGGGGCGGGTCTCGCCTATCTGTTCCTGTCGCGCGTCGAGACCTCGATCGCCGAAGCACGGCTGGAGCGGGTCATGGCGGACTGGTGCGCCCCCTATGCCGGTCCCTATCTCTATTATCCGAGCCGCAGGCAGATGCGGCCGGCGTTGCGCGCCTTCATCGATTTCTTTCGCCACAGCGGCTAGCAGGTCGCGATATCGGGTGGCGGCTCGCGGCATGTCTGGACATGGTCGCCTTGACGGACAAAACGATGCATCGGAAGGCAGGAGACGATGAAAAGACCCGGTTCGATGAGAGGCCTCGAGGATCTCGGGCGCACACGGCTGTCGCGAAATTTCTTCCTTCGCGATTTCCTGCATTCCGAGATTGCCGATTTCTATCGCATCCCGAACATTCCCGACGATCCCGATCTGGCGATCGAGGCCGGGAGGCACCTTTGCGAAGAGCTGCTCGAGCCGCTGGAGGCGACCTTCGGCCGTCTCGTGATCCGCTCGGGCTACCGCAACCGCGCGGTCAACGGCTTCGGCAATGCCAATGGCCTCAATTGTTCGACCAACGCCGCCTCAGCCGCAGACCACATTTGGGACATGCGCGACGCCGATGGATGCATCGGCGCCAGCGCCTGCATCGTCATCCCCTGGGCATGGGATCGCCGCGGCGAAATCGGCGGCTGGCAGTCGATCGCCTGGTGGATCCACGACCATCTGCCCTATGCGTCGCTGTGTTTTTTCCCAAAACTGTGGGCCTTCAACATCCAATGGCACGAGCGCCCCGCCCGGCGGATATCAAGCTTCATTCAGCCGCGTGGTCTCCTCACGAAAGCCGGCATGGCGAACCAGGCCGGCAGCCACGCCGAGGCCTATGCCGGGTTCCCGGACTTCAGGACCGTGCCGAAGTTGACCTTGTAGCGCACGTGCTCGTCGGTGCCGGAATAGTGGTCGTAGAGCCGCCGTGCCGTGTGATTGTCGCCCTCGGTGTACCAGTAGAGCCGGTCCCAGTCCTTGTCCCGGCAGAGCGCAATCAGGTCGTCGATCATCGCGCGCGCCACGCCCCGGCCACGCGCCGCCGGATCGACATAGAGATCCTCGATGTAGCAGATCGGCCGCCGGAAGAAGGTGGCCAGCTGCTCCTGGCAGACGGAGAAGCCGACCGCCTGTCCATCAAGGATCGCCAGCCGGGCAAAGAGCGGGGCTGAGGGATCGATCAGCCGGTTCCAGGTGAGGTCGATGATATCCTCGGCAAGCTCGGTGCCGGAAAAGGCGACATAACCGGACCACAGCTGGCGCCAGGCCGCCTCGTCGCCGCTTTCCGCCGCACGTATCGTCAATGTCATAATGCTGGTCTGCTCCCGTCGTGCTCAGACATCGTTGAGTTGTCGGATCGCTTCGCTGGACAACTCAAGCTCGGTGGAGCGAATGAGGCTTTGCAGTTGCGCGAGGCTGGTGGCGCTGGCGATCGGCGCGGTGACACCCTTGCGGGTCCGCACCCAGGCAAGCGCGATTTCTGCCTGGGTTGCGCCGGTCTCGGCCGAAATGGCGTCGAGCACGCCGAGAATGCGCATGCCGCGGCCATCGAGATACTTCTCGACGCCGCTGCCGCGCGTCGAGCCTTCAAGATCCTTGTGCGTCCGGTATTTTCCGGAGAGGAAACCGCGCGCCAGGCCGAAATAGGTGATGACGCCGATCTCCTCGGAGATGCAGAGATCCCGCAACGGTCCTTCGAAACTGTCGCGGTCGTAGAGATTGTATTCCGGCTGCAGGACGGCGTAGCGCGGTAGGCCGAGGTTCGCCGACACGTCGAGCGCTTCGCGCAGCTGCAGTGAATTGAGGTTGGAGGCGCCGATCGCGCGGATCTTGCCTTCCGACAGCAACTGGTCATAGGCCGAAAGCGTCTCCTCGTAGGGCGTCTCCGGATCCGGCCAGTGCGAGAGGTAGAGGTCGATGTAGTCGGTCTGCAGGCGTTTCAGGGAATCTTCGACTGCCTGCACGATCCAGCGGCGCGACAGGCCTTTGCGGTCCGGTCCGAGTTCGGAGCCGACCTTGGTGATGATGACGGCCTTGTCCCGTGAGCGACCAGACTGTTTCAGCCATTTGCCGATGATCGTTTCGGATTCACCGCCCTGATTGCCGGGAGCCCAGGAGGAGTAGACGTCGGCCGTGTCGACGGCATTGAAACCGGCGTCAAAAAAGGCGTCGAGCAGCGCGAAAGAGGTCTTTTCGTCGGCGGTCCAGCCGAAGACGTTGCCGCCGAAGACCAGGGGTGCGATGTTCAAGTTGGTGCGGCCAAGTCTCAGTTTTTCCATGGTTTCGCTCCATTGGACTGGATAAGGGCATTGAAGTCACGGGAGGTTTGTCTGGGAAAGATAGGGCAGAAAAGCTGACATTGTCACCCGCCTTGCGGCATTTTTCTGCATCCGGTCCATCCCCACCGATCCCATGCCTCCGGCTTGCTAGGTACGTACCTCGGCGCTAGTCTCTGTCACCAAATCAGGGGAGCATCACCATGTTACGTTTCGGAATTCTGTCGACGGCCAGGATCGGCCGCGACCTCGTCGTGCCGGCCATTCAGGATGCAGAAAACTGTGTCGTGTCTGCCGTCGCCAGCCGCGACTTCGACAGGGCGCGGGCCATGGCCGATCGCTTTTCGGTGCCGCACGCCTTCGGATCCTACGAGGAGATGCTGGCATCGGACACGATCGACGCGGTCTACATTCCCCTGCCGACGTCCCAGCACATCGAGTGGTCGGTCAAGGCGGCCAATGCCGGCAAGCATGTGCTGTGCGAAAAGCCGATCGCGCTGCGCGCCTCGGAGATCGATACGCTGCTGGCGGCGCGCGACCGCAACGGCGTGCTGATCGCCGAGGCCTTCATGGTCACCTACAGCCCCGTCTGGCGCAAGGTGCGCTCGCTCATCGCCGAGGGCGCGATTGGCCGGCTGCGCCACGTCCAGGGCGCCTTCACCTATTTCAACCGCGATCCCAACAACATGCGCAACATTCCGGCGCTGGGTGGCGGTGGGCTGCCGGATATCGGCGTCTATCCGACGATCACCACGCGCTTCGTCACGGCCAGGGAGCCGCTGCGCGTGCAGGCAAGCACCGACCGCGATCCGGAGTTCGGCACCGACATCTATTCGAGCGTACGGGCGGACTTCGGCGATTTCGAGCTCAGCTTCTACATCTCCACCCAGCTCGCTGCGCGCCAGGTCATGGTGTTTCACGGCGACAAGGGTTTCATCGAGGTCAAGTCGCCCTTCAACGCCGACCGCTACGGTCGCGAAGAAGTGGAACTGACCAACCAGAACCACGGCCAGTCCCAGCTCTTCCGCTTCCAGGATGCGCGCCAGTACAAGCTCCAGGCGGAGGCCTTCGCACGGGCCGCCAAGGGCGAGCCGGAGGAAGTGGTGACGCTCGAAAACTCGCGTCTCAATCAGAAATTCATTGACGCCATCTATCGCGCCAGCGCCAAGGACGGCTGGGAAACGATCTGACTGCACGGGACAAAGGGCCCGCCGGTTTACCGGCGGGCCCTTTGTGATGCGCCAATGCCTGCGGTCGCCGTCAGGCGATCGCCGCCCGTTCCCGGGTAAGGCCACGCAGCTTGTAGACCAGGAAATCGGTCACGGTGATCAGGCCGATGACGATGAAGCCGATGCCGTAGACCGAGAGCGACGGGTAGACCGCGACAAGCAAGGCGAGGCTTGCCGCCAGCCAGAGCACGTCGCCAGCTATGCTGACGCGGGCCGCTGTCGCCACCGGGCCGCCGTTGCGGGCCGCGGAGAGGTGGAAGATCCCCCAGAAGACGAGGCCGACGCCAAGCAGCTTCAGCAGCGCCGGTGTCGCCGCCGGGCCGAACAGCGAAGCAAGCGGTGCCGCGGCAAGGATCAGCACGGCGCCGACGGCGAGCGAGTAGACGCCGTCGGCAAGGAAGGTCTTGTTGAGCAGGCTGCGGTTCGAAAAGTTCATGGTCGGCTCCATCCGTTTGTCGATGGCCGGAGAGTGCCGGGACGGTGTCATCAAACCAATTACCTCTGAGGTAATGGATTTTACGCCGCGCGCACGCCACTCTCCGGCAAAACGGAGAATCACGATCCATGCAGTTTGGCGAACACCTGAAGGAATGGCGTGGACATCGCCGCATGAGCCAGCTCGACCTTGCCGTCGCTGCCGGCATTTCCGCGCGGCACCTGTCGTTTCTGGAAACCGGGCGATCGAAACCGTCGGAAGGCATGATCCTGAGACTGGCCTCGGTACTGGACATTCCGGCGCGGGACCAGGGCACGCTGTTTTCGGCAGCCGGCTATCGGCCGCGCATGGCGACACGTTCCGCCGCGGGGCTGGACGCCATGCCGCCTGCCGTCGCCAACGCCATCAGGCTCATTCTGGCGCGCCACGACCCCTATCCCGGACTGGTGCTCGACCACGAATACACGCTGCTCGTCGTCAATCCGGCGCTTGCGAACCTGGCCGTCGCCGCCGACGTGCCGTTTCAACCGGGCGAGAATTTCCTTGATGTGTTCCTTGGCAACGAGAACGTTCGTCGGCTGGTTCTCAACTGGGAAGCGGCCGCTGCCGATCTCGTCCAGCGCGTGCGCACCGAGGCCTGGCTGCAGGGTCCGCGCAGCCGCCTCGGCAAGCGCCTGGAAAAGGCCGCGTCCAATCCGGCCGTCTTGCGCGCCGCTGAGAACCACCCGGACACGGATCGTTTGCCGGTCCTGCCGATCGACCTCGACATCGACGGCCTGCGGCTGAGCTTCATCACCACGCTTCAGACGTTCGGCTCGACCCAGGATGCGCTCGTCGAAGGCGTGCTGATTGAATCCTTTTTTCCGGCCGATGAGCAGACCAGGGCGTTCTTCGAGCGGAAGGGATAGATGCTATCGGCGGTGGCGCTGAAGGCCGAAGGCGATGGCGCCGCACAGCGCCAGCGCCATGCCCATGTTGTAGGCGCCGATCGCCGCCGTCACCTGAATCCAGTCGCCGCTCCAACCGGCAAGCGCCATCAGAACCGCGCCGATCAGCAGGCAGGCGCGCACCGATCTGAGGCCGCAGGCGGCAAGGCCGAGTAGGAAGGACGCGGTGACAATCATGGGGACCTTGATACCGGCTATCACTTAAAAGTTGATGATGATCATGCCGCCGATGATCAGCGCGGCGCCGAAGGCGTAGGGCAGTGTCACGGCCTCGCCGAGGAAAAGGGCGGCAAACAGCGGCACGATGCAAAACGTCAGCGCCATGAACGAGCAGGCGATCGTCCGGGGCACCGGTTTGATCGTGGAGATCCAGATGATCGTGCCGATGCCGCAGACGGCGAGGGCGATGATCAGCGTTGGGCTCAGAGCAAGCGCAAGCAGCCCCTGCGCACTGGCCTCGGGCAGGAGCCGGCGCTCCTGTCGCCGCTTCCGGTTCCAGGGGTTCCTCCATCCGGCTCTACGCGCTGAAACCCTGAAAGCCGTCGCCGTGGACAGCTGGATTGCACGGGATGTGCTGGCCTTCGGCGAAGGGTGCGGTAAAAGGAGCCATGGCTTCTTTTTTCGACAGCGATTCTCCGAGCAACCTCACCGAGTATTCGGTCAGCGAGCTTTCGGGCTCGATCAAGCGAACGGTCGAGCAGGCCTTCGACCAGGTGCGCGTGCGCGGCGAGATCTCCGGCTATCGGGGCCCACATTCCTCGGGCCACGCCTATTTCGCTCTCAAGGACGACCGCGCGCGCATCGACGCGGTGATCTGGAAGGGCACCTTCTCGCGCCTGCGCTTCCGCCCCGAGGAGGGCATGGAAGTGATCGCGACCGGCAAGGTCACCACCTTCCCGGGGTCGTCAAAATACCAGATCGTCATTGAATCCATGGAGCCGGCCGGCGCCGGCGCGCTGATGGCGCTGCTCGAAGAGCGCAAGCGCAAGCTCGCCGCCGAGGGGCTGTTCGATGCCGGCCGCAAGCGGCCGTTGCCCTACATGCCCAAGGTTATCGGCGTCGTCACCTCGCCAACCGGAGCCGTCATCCGCGATATCCTGCACCGGATTGCCGATCGGTTCCCGGTGCATGTCGTCGTCTGGCCAGTGCGGGTGCAGGGCGACGGTTCGGGCGACGAGGTGGCGGCGGCGATCCGCGGCTTCAACGCCATCGAGCCCGGTGGGCCGATCGCCCGCCCGGACGTTCTGATCGTCGCACGCGGCGGCGGCAGCCTGGAGGATCTGTGGGGCTTCAACGACGAGGCGGTCGTTCGCGCCGCAGCGGCGTCCGAGATCCCGCTGATTTCCGCTGTCGGGCATGAGACCGACTGGACCCTGATCGACTATGCCGCCGACCAGCGGGCGCCGACGCCGACCGGCGCCGCCGAGATGGCGGTGCCGGTCAAGGCCGATCTCGACGCGGGTATCTCCGGGCTCTCGGCACGCCTCAAGGCGGCGGTTGGGCGGCAGATGGACAACCGTCGTCAAGCGGTGCGTTCGCTGGCGCGCGCGCTTCCGTCGCTCGACCAGTTGCTGGCACTCCCGCGCCGCCGCTTCGACGAGGCCGCCGTTGGTCTTGGGCGCGGTCTCACGATGAACACCGCCAACAAGCGCCGGCAGTTCGAACGCGTTTCGGCGAACCTGCGCGCGGATCTCCTCAAGGGCAAGCTTTCCGAGCGACGTCAGCGCCTTGCCGATGCCATCAACAAGGCCGAGCGCATCGTCGAGCGCCAGGTGCATCGCGGCGAGGCCCGGGTCCAGGCGGCTGATGCCGCTCTGCGCGCGCTGCCCTCGCGCCTCATCGGCCAGATCCATCGCGCCGCCGATCGCGTCGGTGGCCTTGCCGCCCGGTCGGATGTGGCCGTGCGCGCCGACGTCAGGCGTCTGCGCAGCGTCATCGTGGCGCAGGACCGCATCCTGCAGTCGCTCTCCTATCGCAACGTCCTGCAGCGCGGCTTTGCCCTGGTCCGGGATGCCGAGGGCGGTCCGGTACGGCAAGCGGCGTCGGTCTCGGCTGGCATGGACCTGATTCTGGAATTCGCCGATGGTCGCGTTTCGGCGATTGCGGGCGAAGCCGAGGGCGAGCCTGCCGTTCCGCCGACGGTTGCGCGCAAGAAGCCGGCGGCAGTCAAGTCTTCGGAGCCGACAAGCGGCGATCCGCCGAAACAGGGCAGCCTGTTCTAGTCTCCTTCTGTTCCTGTTTGGGGAAACCATGCGTATTCTGCTCGTGCTTGCCCATCCGCTTGAAGACAGTTTTGCCGCAAGCGTTGCCCGTGAGGCCAAGGCCGCACTGGAAGCGAGCGGACATACGATCGATCTGCTCGATCTCTACCGCGAGAATTTCGACCCACGGCTGAGCGTCGCCGAGCGAGACAGCTATTTTACCGATAGCTATGATCGATCGGACGCGGCCGACTGGATCGCGCGCTTGCAGGCGGCCGATGGCCTCGTGCTCGTCTTTCCGCAGTGGTGGTTCAATTTCCCGGCGATCCTCAAAGGTTTCTTCGATCGCGTCTTTGCCCCAGGCGTCGCCTTCGACAACGACCCGTCCGGCGGCCGCATCATCCCGCGGCTCAACAACATCAAGCTGTTCTGGGCCCTGACGACGACCGGTTCGCCCTGGTGGGTGGTTCACCTCTATATGGGCAATCCGGTGAAACGGCTGCTGAAGCGCGGCATCGCCGCCTTCTGCGCCAAGGGCCTGAACTTCCGCATGCTTTCGCTGCACGACATGGATCGGGCAACCGACGCCAAACGCAAGGCGCATCTGGAGCGTGTCCGCCGGCTTGCCTCCAGTCTGTGATCGCGGCTATTCGAACGCCGCGAGATATTTGCGCAGCAGTGCGTTGAGCACCAGGCGTTCCTCGGGCGAGAGCTTGGAAACGACGCGATGCTGGTTTGCCACATGCGCGGTCGCTGCCTCGTCGACGCGACGCAGACCCTCTTTCGTGAGCGCGATGATCACGCTGCGGCGATCCTCGGGATTGGCGATCCGTTCGACGAGTCCCGCCTTTTCCAGCTGGTCGATGCGGTTGGTCATGGTGCCGGAGCTGACCATGGTCGTATCCAGCAGTTCGTTGGGCGACAACCGGTAGGGCGGACCGGAACGGCGCAGCGTGGCGAGCACGTCGAAGCTCGACGCATTCAACCCGCGTTCGGAAAACGACTTCTCGATTTCCCGGGCGATATGCGTCGAAACCCGCGAAAGGCGACCGAGCAGGCCCATGGCCGAAACATCGAGGTCCGGCCGCTCCCGGTTCCATTGGGCCAAAATCCTGTCGACGCGATCCATCCAAGCCTCCATCATTTTTCTCAGCATAGAGTATCTTGACGTAGAGATAAACTGTGATAGCTTCAATTTATCTTGATGTAGAGATTCTTGAGGTAAAGATATGAACTCGAACCGCACCGTCGATCTCGCATTGACCGCACTCGCTCCGGCCATCTGGGGCAGCACCTATCTCGTCACCACCGAGTTCCTGCCGTCGGGCTACCCGCTGACCGTCGCCATGCTGCGCGCGCTGCCGGCGGGACTGCTGCTGCTCCTCATCGTCCGGCGCTTGCCGGAAGGCATCTGGTGGCCACGTACCTTCATCCTTGGAGCGCTGAACTTCTCGTTCTTCTGGGCCATGCTGTTCGTCTCGGCCTACAGGTTGCCGGGTGGTGTCGCAGCGACGGTCGGTGCCGTCCAGCCATTGATCGTCATCCTGCTGTCGCGGGTCTTTCTCGGTTCGCCGATCCGCGCGCTCAGCGTGGTTGCGGGCCTTGCCGGTATCGTCGGCGTCGGCCTGCTGGTGCTGACCCCCGGCGCGACACTGGATCCGCTCGGGATCATGGCGGGCCTTGCCGGTGCCGTCTCGATGGCCTTCGGCACGGTGCTCAGCCGGCACTGGGCGCCGCCGGTGCCGCCGCTGACCTTCACCGCCTGGCAGCTCGCGGCGGGCGGGTTGCTGCTCGTGCCGGTGGCGCTGTTCTTCGAACCGTCGTTCCCGGCGCTGTCGGCGACAAACGTGCTCAGCCTTGCCTATCTCGGCCTGATCGGCGCTGCCTTCACCTATCTGCTCTGGTTCCGCGGCCTGTCGCGGCTGGAACCCTCCGCCGTCTCGCCGCTCGGTTTCTTGAGCCCGGTCGTCGCCATCCTGCTTGGCTGGGGCGTGCTCGGCGAGCAACTGACGCCAATCCAGGCACTGGGCATTCTCGTCGTCTTCGCCAGCGTCTGGTTCAGCCAGCGTGCGCAACAGGCGCCCAAGGCAAGTCCCGTCCGCGCCTGAGGTGGGACTTGCAACCGCAGGGGCGGCCCGTCACATTGCCGGCTACCGCAACTGCAGGAAGCGCTGCCGCCCATGACCGAGCACCTGACGCCGGCGCAGTATTCCGATCTCCTCCGCTTTGCGCGGCGCCAGACCCGCCGCGCCGCCGAAGCGGAGGATTTGCTGCATGAGGCGCTGGTCGTCGCGCTGAAGGCAGGGCGGTTCCCGACGGGCGAGGACCGCGCCTGGTTCTGCGGCGTCATTCGCAAGCTGGCGGCGATGCAGGCGCGCACCGCCGCGCGGCGCCTTCGCCGCGAGCGTCAGTCGAGCCTCCCGGCAGCGGAAACTGGTGCGGGTTCGAACGATCCGCTCGCCTTTGCCGCGACTTTGGCACCCGCTCCCAGGATCGTGATGCTGCTTGCTGTCGCCGGGCACAACCGGCCGGAGATTCGTCATCTCCTCAGGATTTCCGACGAGGCGCTGCGCCAGCGCATTCTGCAGCTGCGGCGGGCCTGGCGCGACGCCGGCAACAGCGAGAGCAATCTGGAACTGGTCGGGCTGCGCTTTCCGCTCGAAAGCGGCCGTATCCGCCAGGCGCTCCTGCCCATGACGCGTAGCCGCAAGGCGGCATTCGCCAGCCACGATCCGGACGGTCATCTCTTTGCGGTCAGTTTTTCGTCTCGCCCGCCTCACAAAACCGCGACCGGCGGCAACAAGCCGGCGTAACCAACGGAAAAGGGAGCAAGCAATGCTGTCGAAACCGCGTATCGGAGCCGTCTGCTACTACATATCGGACCTCGATCGGACGGAGGTCTTCTATCGGGATGTGCTGGGACTTGAGGTGCAGCGCATGGATGACGACGACGCCGGAGCCTGGCTGATGGCGAAGATAGAAGACGAGGTCGAACTGGTCTTCTTCGTCGTGGAAAGCAAACCCGGCAATTCACCCATCATCGTGTTCGATCTCGCCGAGGGCGGCATCGACGACGTGGTCGCCGGTCTCGCTGAGAAGGGCACCACTATCGTCACCCCGGTGAGCCATGCGCCCGGCGGCTGGTCGGCGGAATTCGCCGATCCGGACGGGCACGTCCTGTCGCTCTACCAGTCGGCTCAGGTCCCGCGACTGAAACGCGCCGCCCACGGCTGACGGGTGCCACAGAAAAGGCCGCCGCGTGTGCTGCGGCGGCCGAAAGCCCTCTCAATAAATGCTCCTGACGATCGGCCCGGATCAGGCCCACTCGCCCTTGCGCATGACCGGCACGCGGCTGCCGTCGGCGCGCACGCCGTCGATGTCCACCTGGCCTGAACCGATCATCCAGTCGATATGGATCAGGCTCGAATTGCCGCCTTGCGCGCGGATCTGCTCCGGCGTCAGCTTGGTGTCGTCGATGAAGCATCCGGAATAGCACTGGCCGAGCGCGATGTGGCAGGAGGCGTTTTCGTCAAACAGCGTGTTGTAGAACAGCACGCCGCTCGCCGAGATCGGCGAGGAATGCGGCACCAGCGCCACTTCGCCGAGCCGGCGCGCGCCCTCGTCGGTGTCGAGCACCTTGTTCAGCACCTCCTCGCCGCGCGAGGCCTTCGCCTCGACGATCCTGCCACCCTCGAAGCGCACCTGGATATTGTCGATCAGCGTGCCCTGGTGGGACAGCGGCTTGGTCGAGGAGACATGGCCCTCGACGCGCAGCGCGTGTGGGGTCGTGAACACTTCCTCGGTCGGGATGTTCGGATTGCAGGTCACACCGTTCTTGGCTTCCGACGCACCACCGCACCAGAGATGCCCATCGGCGAGGCCCACAGTCAGGTCGGTGCCAGGACCCGTGAAGTGCAGGGCGGAAAAACGCTCGCCGTTCAGCCACGCCGAACGCCGCGCGAGATTGGCATTGTGCTCCTTCCAGGCGGCGACCGGATCGGCGACATCGACGCGCGAGGCGGCGAAGATGGCGTTGGCCAGCTTCTCGACCGCAACGTCCTCCGGGTCATTCGGGAAGACCAGCTTCGCCCAGGACGGGTTCGGGTAGGAAACGATGTTCCAGTTGATGTCGAAGTTGGAGATCTTTTCGAGCGCGGGCTTGTAGGCGATCGAGTTCGCCTTGTTGGCGCGGGCGACCTTGGCCGGATCCTGCGCCGACAGCATCATCGGGTTGTCGCCGGAGATCGCCAGCCGCGCTGCACCCCCGGCAAAGGCTTCTGCCATGCCCTTGAACAGCCAGTCGCTCGCCCGGTCGAAGCTCTCGTCAGGCGCATAGGCATAGCGCGAAAGCGTCGTATCTTCGTCCGAATAGAGCGTCGTGACCAGCCCGGCGCCCGCCTTGTAGGCGTGCTTGGTGATCAGTCGCACCAGCGGCATCGCCGCGACCGGCGCGGTCATCACCAGGTCCTGGCCGCGCTGCAGCTGCAGGCCGACCTGGATTGCGACTTCCGCAAGCTTGTCGAGTTTCACCGGATCGATGGGATTAGGCGTGTTGGCGGGATAGGTCATGATGTGCCTGTCGTTTGAATTCGAAAGAACAAGATTTAGGGCGCTTTGCGGCGAAAATGAAGGCCGATCGCCTGAGGCTTTGCAATCAGCGCGCGCCGAGTGCGGCGCGCACCCGCTCGACATTGCTCTGGTGCACGGCTTCATAGGGCGCGAAATAGAGGATCGCTCCCGCGGCGATCTCATCGGCGACGAAATCCTTCAGCGTGCCGATCTCGGCACCGGCCGCGATCGCTTCGATCAGTCTTTCGATATAGCGCCGGTTGGCATCGATCAGGTCCGGCCCGTAGCCGCCGGCGGCAATGCGTTCGCGGTCGCCATGGGCAGGCAGGATCTTGGCGATCGGCCATTGCCGCAGGCGCGTCAGTTCGGCGATGTGCGTCGCTGTCTGGTCGGCCTCGCTGATATAGGTGGTCGTGTCCTCGAGCGTGTCGCCCGCAAGCAGCAGTCGCTCTTCCGGCAGCCAGATCACATTGCCATCGGCGCTGTGGATGGCGAAGTGATGCAATTCAACGAGCCGCTTGCCGACGCTGAGTGTGAGCGATTTCGCAAACAGGCGGTTGGGTATGACAAGCGGATGGATCGGCGGCGTCGCCGTTTCGATCTTTTCGCGGTTTTCGTCGAGCTTCTCCGCGGTCAGCTGAAGCGCGACGATCTCGCAATCGGCAAAGACCGCGTTTCCGGCGATGTGATCCTTGTGCCAGTGGCTGAGCACGACCCGGATGGCTGTCACGCCGAGATCTTCGAGATGCCTGCGGATTGCGCGGGCATGGTCGAGCGAGATATGCGTGTCGTAGACCAGCGCTTCGCCGCCATCGACGATGGCATAGGAGGCGACGCCGAGCTCATAGGCGCCGTCGTCAAGCCAGTTGGGCGCTGGCGAGTGAAGCCGCGCCCCGGCGACACGCCCGTCGTAATAGGCGTAGACGCCGGGACAGGGTTCCAGAATCGTCAGGGTCGAGGTCATGTCCGTCACGATGCGCTCCTCCAGAACGGGTTTGGCACCGTCATAGGGCAGCGCGCGACAGAAATGAAGGTCGCCCGACGCGGTCCGTCGCTTCAGGCGCGGCCAGCCCGCAGGAGATAGGCGTCGTGCTCCCGAAGGAAAGCCATTAGCCGATCGCCGTAATCCGCGGTGACCGCAGCCTTGACGCTCGGCCGTTGTGCGAGCGCCTCTCGCCAGTGGCCGACCCGGTCCAGACCGTCGAAGATGCGGTGGTCGGCAAGTGTGTCGAAAAGATCGAAGTAGCGGAAGATCGGCGCGAAGACCGCGTCGACGAGGGAAAAACGGGCACCGGCAAAATACGGACCGTCACCGAGCGCCGCCTCGACGGTCGCAAACTTGCCGGCAATTGCCTGGCGCTTCTGCTCGAAGGTTTCTGCGTCCTTGGCGGTTTCAAAGCCCCAGAGATCCGAAAGGATCGACGAGCCGAACTCCATCCAGCCGCGATGGCGTGCCCGCTCCAGCGCATCCGCTGGGTGAAGCTTCGCGCCGTCCTGGGAGTCCTCGACATATTCGGCAATGACGGAGCTTTCGAAAAGCACGGTTTCGCCTGTCTCGGCCGGGACCTGCAAAAGCGGCACCTTGCCGAGTGGCGAGATTTTCAGGAACCAGTCCGGTTTGGCATTGAGGTCGATATTGGTTCGCTCAAAGCGGACGCCCTTTTCGTCGAGCGCGATCGACGCGCGCTGCACATAGGGGCAAAGATGGTGGCTGACGAGGGTAAGCGTGGCGGTCATAACAGTCTCCCGGTTAAAGTAGATGCATCTGCATGTATGTGGGCTTGCCTTGGTTTTCAAGATGGATGTAATTGCATCTATGAGCGATGACGAAAGAAATGCCGCCGGCCGACCGAGGCCGGAAACAACGGGTGCCTGGATCGGGCTGATGCGGGCGCGCGAAAGCGTGCTGGCCCGGATCGAGGCCGACTTCAAGGCCGCGAGCCTGCCGCCGCTTGGCTGGTACGACGTGCTGTGGGAGCTCGTGCAGGCGGACGAGGGCCGGCTGCGGCCCTTCGAGATCGAGGCGCGCACGCTGCTTGCCCAGTACAATCTCTCGCGATTGATCGATCGTCTGGTCAAGGAAGGGCTGGTCCGCCGCGAGGCTGTTGGTGCCGATGGGCGCGGGCAATGGGTGGTGGTCACGGAGACGGGCCGGGCGATGCGCGAGCGCATGTGGCGGACCTATGGGCCGTCGATCGAAGCGCATGTCGGTGCGCGGTTGAGCGAAGCGGAGGCAAAGCAGCTCGCGGCGCTGCTGGCGAAGCTGCGGTAGAGAACGGCAATTCAGAGAGAGCGGAACGCCGGTCGATCCAATGCATGACCGCCCCTCTCCTCGGGCTTAACCCGAGGACTAGCCCTCTCCCCGCGTGCGGGGAGAAGGTGGCCGGCAGGCCGGATGAGGGGCGACGCTAATCTTTGACTTTGGCCGCTCAGCTATCCAACCCGAAGGACTTCTCCAGCGCTTCCCAGGTCTCGTCCATGGCGAAGGTGCCTGAGATATAGGGCAGGGCCAGATGGCCGTAGAGCGGCGAAAGCTGCCATTCGGCCGTCTCCTCGTCGACGCCAGCGATCTGCTGCAGGTAGATCGTCGAGACGAGGCCGGTGCGGTCGGCGCCGGCGCGGCAATGGATCAGCAGCGGTTTCGGCGCGTCCCTGAGGATCGCCATCAACGCGTCGGTTTCCTTGCGGTCGATGGTCGCCGAGGCAGACATCGGGAAGTTGATAAGCGTGATGCCATTCTTTGCGGCGGCCCCGACTTCGTCCTGGTACCAGCGCTCATCCTTTTTCTCGCCGCGCAGATTGAGAATGGTGCGGATGCCATAGGCCTTGGAATAGGCCGAAATCGCCTCGGGACCCGGCTGGGCCGAGCGATAGACCTCGCCGGCGACGAGCGTGTGGAAATTGCCGGTCCACTGCAAGCCGACAAGATAGACGGCGAGGCCGGCGCCAAGCGCAGCGGTTACGACGGCGAGGCGTTTCACGAGACGCTTCGCACGCGGAATTCTTGCTGATGTCATGAAACAACCCCGAAACCGATCCCTGGCGGGCGCACGCGATCCCATCCGTCGAGCGGTCGATACAAGCAATCCGTGATATTTTGATGGCAGGATCAGGCAATCAGCGGTGCGGCAATCGCCTTCAGGGCGGCCTGGGCGTCGCGGGGTGCGAGCCGGACCTGCAATCCGCGCTGACCGCCATTGATATAGACCTCAGCCTCGGAAAGCGCTGCTTCCTCGATCGCCGTCGGCACCGCCTTCTTCTGCCCGAACGGGCTGATGCCGCCGACATGGTAGCCGGTCAGCCGCTCGGCATCGGCCGGTTTCATCATCGCCGCCGACTTGCCGCCAAAGGCGCTAGCGAGCTTCTTCATGCTCACCTCCCGGTCCGACGGCACGACACAGCAGACCGGCTTGCCGTCGACCTCGGCCATAAGCGTCTTTAAGACCCGGCGCGGATCCTCGCCCAGCGCTTCGGCCGCCTGCAGACCCACCCGCTCGGCATTCGGGTCATAGTCGTAGGCATGAACGCTGAAGGGGACACCAGCCTTTGAAAGGGCCAGCGTCGCGCGCGTGGTCTTCGACATGGGGTCCGCTCCGGTGCTACAGCGTCGCTTCGTAGAGATCCGGCTTGAACCCGATCAGCAGATTGCCGTCGGCTTCAAGTACCGGCCGCTTGATCATCGAGGGCTGCGCGAGCATCAGCGCGATCGCCTTCTCCTCATCGAGCCCCTGCTTGTCGGCGTCGTCGAGCTTGCGAAACGTCGTGCCGGCGCGGTTGAGCACGGTTTCCCAGCCGGCTTGCCTGCACCAGCGCTCGAGGTGCTCGCGGTCGATGCCTTCTGCCTTGTAGTCGTGGAAATGATAGGCGATGCCCTGGCCATCGAGCCAGGTCCGCGCCTTCTTCATCGTGTCGCAGTTCTTGATGCCGTAAATCGTGACCGTCATGCCATGCCCCTGGACCGCTCTCGGCGATCCCGGCGGGCGACCGCCCGGAATCGCGTAACCTCAGAAAGTGGCTGGAGTGATAGCGCCCTGTCGCGCCCGAGGGAAGACCGCGAGACGTCTCAGGTCACGCCGGCATAGCGCCCCGGCCTGTGGTTGATCGCGAGCGTCATGTTGACGACGGCGGCGCCGATGACGGAGAGCGCGAGGTTTGCCGGCGGCAGCACGAAGAAGGCGACGGCAAGGATCGCCAGGTCAACACCAAGCTGGAAGTAGCCGGCGCGGATCCCGAATTTCTCCTGCAGGTAGATCGAAAGGATGTTGATGCCGCCGAGCGCGGTGCGGTGGCGAAACAGGATGAGCAGGCCGGTGCCCATCAGCCCGCCGCCGACAATGGCGGCGTAGATCGGATCGAGCCGGGCAAATTCGACCCAGCCGGCCGTCAGCCGCGAAAACAATGCGACGAGGCTGACGGCAAGGAAGGTGCGCAAGGCGAACATCCAGCCGAGCCGCTTCACGGCGAGCACGTAGAAGGGCAGGTTGACGAGCGAGAACACCAGCCAGAATTCGGCTCCGGTCGCATATTGCAGAAGCAGCGCCAGGCCCGACGTGCTGCCGGTCAAGAGCATCGCCTTGCTGTAGATGACGACGCCGAGCGACATGATCAGCGTGCCCGTGAGGATCGCCAGCGCATCCTCATAGAGGCGATGGCGTTCGGTCGGGATATCGGACGCGGTCATGCTTTGCTCGGCCATCGTTGTCTCAGAGGTTCTTGAACTTGGCGATGACGCCGTTGACTTCCGCCGTCTTCAGGCCGGCGATGTTGATGCGGCCGGAACCGGGCATGTAGATGCCATGTTCGTTGCGCAGCCTGAGCACGTCGGCCTCGGCAAGCGGCAGCAACGAGAACATGCCTTCCTGTCCCGCAACCGCGCCGAGCGCCTGCCAGCGGTCACGAAGACCTTCAGAAAGCGCCGTGCGGATGTTGGCGATCCGCAGCCGCATGGTCTCGAGTTCCTGCCTCCAGTCGCTCTGAAGCTCGGGGTCGGCAAGGATCGTGCGCACGATGGCTGCGCCATGATCCGGCGGCATCGAGTAGCTGGTGCGGGCAAGTCCAGCGAGATTGGAGCGGACCTTGTCGGCCGTGGCGGACGCGCTGGTGACGGCAAAGATGGCGCCGGCCCGTTCGCGGTAGAGGCCGAACGACTTGGAGCAGGAGACCGCGACGAGTGCTTCCGGCACGACGCCGATCAGGTGGCGCAGTCCGGCGACGTCCTCGTCGAGGCCGCGGCCAAAGCCCTGGTAGGCGAGATCGACGAGCGGCAGCAGGCCGCGCTCGGCGATGACAGTGGCAAGCTCCATCCACTGTGCCTGGGTAATGACGCCGCCGGTCGGGTTGTGGCAGCCGGCATGCAAGAGGACAGCGTCACCGGAGGACGCTCCCTGCAGCGCCGTCATCATCGTGTCGAAGAGCACGGTTTGCGTCGGCACGTCGAAGAACGGGTAGCCTGCCGGCTCGAGCCCGGCCGCCTTGAAAATGCTCGCGTGGTTCGGCCAGCTCGGCAGCCCGATCCAGATGCGCTTTCCGCCCATCTCGCGGATGAGGTCGGCAGCGAGCCGCAGAGCCCCGGAGCCGCCCGGTGTCTGCACCCCGGCGACATGGTTGCGATCGACGGTATCGCCGCCGACCAGTGTCCAGAGGTGGTCGACGAAGACAAGATCGCCCTCGGGGCCAACATAGGCCTTGCTGTCCTGGGTCTCGAGCAAGCGTGTCTCGGCCACCTTCACGGCGCGAAAGATCGGCGTGGCGCCGGTTTCGTCGCGATAGACGCCGACACCGAGGTCGACCTTTCCGGGACGCTCGTCCTTGCGGTAGAGCCCGATCAGGGCGAGCAACGGATCATCGGGTTGGCGGGTCAGAGCGTCGAACATGCCGGAAAGTCCCCCTTGAGTGGCAGCGATGCGAGTGCGGTCGAGAAGCGTTGCCGGCTGCCGTTCCTTTGGCCGTCCAGCGGCTTCCTTCTTAAGTCAGGGTTGGCGCAAAATCGACGGTATTTTTGCCACCGGGACAACAATAGCCGCGTGCTATTTGCGCGAACTTCTGCAATTCATTTGCTGATTTGCGCGACGGAGGGTCGGGATGGTCGAGAAGATGGTTATGGAGCTGGATCAGGTCGACCGGCGGATCATTCGTCTCCTGGTCGAGGATGCGTCGCTCAGCAACAACGCGCTTGCGGCAAGGGTGGGGCTCTCCCCCGCGCCGCTGTCGCGCCGCCTTGCCAGACTGTACGCGGCCGGTGTCATCCGCCAGACGGTGGCCGTCGATCCGAAGGCGGCCGGCATCGGCTTCCAGGCCTTCGTGGAGGTGACGCTGGAGCGCACCGCCAGCAAGGTCGGGCAGCGCTTCATCGAACTCGTGTCGCGCATGCCCGAGGTGGTGGAATGCCACACTGTCGCCGGCGATTTCGACTTTCTCTTGAAGATCGCGGTGCGCGACGTGGCCGACTACAAGCGGCTGCTCTGGAGCGAGTTCGAGCAGGTCGCCGAGATCAAGACGCTGCGCTCGACCATTCTGCTCGACAGTCCGAAGATGACGGCCGCCACGCTTGCGTGACGGCCTGTCTGTGGTGTCAGGAGCCGGCCGCGCCCTTGCAGGCGCCGCCTCTCAGGCTTCGAGCGGGCCCGGTTTGCGCACGGCGCTTGTGGCTTGAGCGCAGGCGATCTTCATCAGGTCCGAACGCCGGCGTGCGAGCCGCGTCGAGACGCGGGTGACGATCAGCCCGTCCTGCGGCGCGCGGACCTCGACCGCGCCACCCGTCTGGCCCGGACGCGCGAGAATGGTCGCGAGCAGGTCGCCCTTCTTCACCCTCTCGCCGATGTCGCGGTGAAACAGGATCGCGCCGGCCTCCGGTGCGCGGATCATCTCGATGTTGTCGAGCGGCGCGACGACGCCGGTAAACGGGGCCAGTACGCGATCGTCGCCTGCGACAACGCCGCGGGCAACGAGGAAGCGGAACACGCCCTCGGCATCCTTGCGGGCAAGATCGGGATAGACGTCGCGTGTGCCGCGAAGTTCGACCGTCACCGACAGGCGGCCGGGAAGCCGGGTCTTCTTCTGTCCCGTTTCATATTTCCACGCATAGGCGACCGCCTCCTCGAAGGCCGAGCTTTCGCCGTCCGAGAGAAACACCGCTTCCATGTCGAGTGCGGCGGCGAGATCGCCCGCTTCCGGCCAGAAGGCGTCGTCGATATAGGCGTATTGCAGCGCCTCGTCGTCGCAATGCAGATCGAGCATCAGGTCGGCGCCGAGCGCCATATGCAGCAGCTGCCGCTTCAGCCGGTCGGTCGCAGAGAAACGATCGAGATCCTCGATGAGGCTGTCGCGGTTGGTCAGCGAAGTCAGCGGAAAATCACGATTGAAGTTGGTGCGCGATCCGAGGTCGAACCGGCCTTGCAGTTCGCCGAAATGCGACTGCGCCGTGCCGATCGGGTTTGCCTGTGGCACGACCACGATGTCACCGAGGATGGCGCCGCTCTTGTCCGCCTGTTGCAGCTCTTCGATGAGGAAATGGGCGAGCGCCGTGCCCGGCAGTTCGTTCGCATGCAGCGCCGCCTGGATATAGGTCTTCGGCGCTGCGGCGTTTTTCCCCTTGAAGCGGAAGACCGGCAGGCGCCACTCGATGCCGGCCGTATCGCCGGCGATGATGATTTCGGAAATGTCCATGGGCTCCTCCCGTATCGACGTGTTGGTGGCGCTTATCGGCATTCCTTCAGTCCACTGCAAGTCGCTAAGAACTGGGTATTGCGGCGATGGCGCTCTCGCTTTGATTTCTGCCCCATGCCTATTGTTGTCGGCACCGCCCATGCATGCAGGAGACGGCAGAATGATCCTGATCGGCCAATATGATTCTCCATTCGTCCGCCGGGTCGGCATCGCGCTGACGCTCTACGGCATGGCGTTCGAACATCGTCCCTGGTCCGCTTTCGGCAACGCAGACGCGCTTCGTGCCTACAATCCGTTGACGCGCGTCCCGATCCTGGTGCTGGACGACGGGCTGGCGCTCGCCGACAGCCACATCATCCTCGACTATCTCGACAGTCTCGTTACCGACGACGAGGTGATGTTCCCCCGGGTCGAGCCGGCGCGCCACCGTGCGCTCTGGATCGCCACGCTTGCGACAGGCCTCGGCGACAAGGCGGTCAGCCTGTTTTAAGAGACGCGCCTGCATGGCGCGGTGTCGACGCTTTGGGTCGACCGCTGCCGTCGCCAGATCGAGGAGACACTCGCCGTGCTCGAAGCGAGCCGCGCGGAAAGCCGGTCCGGATACTGGTTCTCGGAACGCATCGGTCACGCGGATATCGCCGTTGCCGCCGTGCTGCGCTTCCTTAAGGATGTGCATCCGGATCTGGTGGCGATCGCAGATCATCCGCATCTGAGCGCGCATGCCGCAAAGCTGGAAGCGCTTCCGGTGTTCCAGACGATCAGCCAGGCCTTCATTCCGCCGGCCTGAGGTTGCTCACCCATCATGGGCGAGGGCGGCGGACAGTTCACCAAGGCGTGATGGCTTTGGGGCGCTGGCGCGCGGGCAATGTCCATCATCCGGTCACAAACGCGGCAGATTCTTCTGGCGAGGCTGGCGTTCAAGGGCCTCTTGGGCGTTTGTTGCCTCTGGCAAAGGGGAATTTCCATGAAAATCACCCGTATTGCAGCAATCGCAGTTCTTTCGTTCTCCCCCTTCATTTTCACTTCCGGCGCCCACGCTCTGACGATGAGCGAGTGCAGCGCGAAGTACAAGTCGGCCCAGGCCGCCGGTTCCTTGAATGGCATGAAGTGGAATGACTTCCGCAAGGCGCAATGTGGAACCGACGCGGCGGCAGCCAAGCCGGCCGCGATGACCAACGAGGAGCCGACCGCCAGCAACACGGAAAACGCGCCGGAGCCCGCGACGACGACGGCCAAGGCGCCAAAGGGCGTCGTCTTCCCGAAGAAGGTCGATGCCAAGTATTCCAGTGAAACCGCGGGCAAGGCGCGCATGCACACCTGCCTTGACCAGTACAACGCCGACAAGGCGAACAACAGCCTGGGCGGCCTGACCTGGATCAAGAAGGGCGGCGGCTTTTACAGCATCTGCAATTCGCAGCTGAAGCACACCTGAACCGAGGGCTGACCATCGACGCGCAAGCCCGCGCACCTTACACGGCGCGCGGGCGTTTTCTCGGGAGCCTACGCCCGGTGTCAGGCGCTTCGATCACTCAGCATCGAGAAAGTTGCGGATCGCTTGCACCGTCGCTTCCGGCTGCTCTTCCATCAGCCAATGGCCGGATGCCGGAATGACCAGTTCCGTCACGGTGTCGGCGGCCGCCCGGGCAACGACGGCCATGGTGGGCCCGAAGGATTTTTCGCCACCGACGGCGAGAACCGGCATCTTGAGCTTGCCCTTGTTCAAGAGAGCCTGGTCGTCGAGCGCGTCCTGGTCGAAGGCTGCGAACTGGGCGAACCCGGCGCGCATGGCTCCAGGTTGGGCATAGAGCTTGGCATAGTGCGCGCGCGACGCTTCATCCCATTTCGTTGGATCGGCGGAGAATTCGTTCCAGAAGCGATCGAGGTAGATGCGCTCGCGGCCAGCCACCAGCCGCTCCATGTCGGGCCCGCCAAAACGGAAGTGCCAGAGCAGCGGGTTCTTGAGGATTTCCTCCCAAGGGCCGATGCCGGGCAGGGGCGCGTCCATGAGCACCAGCCTTGTCGTCCGTGACGGGAATTGCGCGGCGAACGAGTAGCCGACCATATTGCCGATGTCGTGCGCGACAACGTCTGCCTCGTCCACCTTCAAGGCCTCGAGTACGCCAGCGATATCCCTGGCTTCGTTCTTCTTGTCATAGCCGGCTGCAGGTTTTTCCGAGTGCCCCATGCCTCTGAGATCCGGCACGATGACACGGTGGTCACGCACGAGTTCTGCGGCGAGCGGCGCCCACATGTCGCCGGTCTCGCCATAGCCGTGCAGCAGTACGACGGCGGGGCCGGAGCCGCCGACGCGGACGTGAAGGCTCGTGCCGTTGGTGGCGATCTCCTGCGTCTTGAAGGCTGCCGGATAGGGCTGAACGTCGGCCAGTGCGGGGGCGGCAAAGGCCATGATTGCGCCGGCCATGAGGGAACGAAGCATCTGTCTCTCCTGTTTGCGAGTTGCCAAGTGGCGTTTCGATGGGCAGAAGATGACATCAGCCAGGTGTTCGAACTAGTAGCCGGAAAGCGGAGTTATTGTTCGCCTTTGCCGAACGATGGTGTCTGTCTTTAAGGCCGGCGAGACCTTCGACGGCCGCCGACGGCGCTGCATCGGCGGCATCGTCTCGAATTTCGTGAGGGCAGGGTCGAGATGGTCCCAGTGATGGCCGCGCACCGCATAGGTCGCCGCATCAGGCTTGTAGCGGCTCGGATCGTCAAGGCTCGCGGCGCGCACGCTGAAGAATTCGGGCATGGCCGAAAATGTCATGTAGACAGGCGAGCCGCAGGTCGGGCAGAAGCCGCGCGTCTTCACGTGGCCGCTGTCGGCGACCATGTCCCAATGGGCGGCCTCGCCCTGAAGCTTCACCCCGTCGCGACGGAAGGTCATATGCGAACCGTGGCCGGTTCCGCTCTCGTGCTGGCAGTCCCGGCACTGGCAGTCGTTGGAAAACACCGGCTCGCCGGCGATCTCGTAGCGGATGGCGCCGCAGGCGCATCCGCCGATATAGGTCTTGCTCATGTCGTCGCTCCTGTCCTGGGCACGGCAAAGCTTCGGGCGCAGCGAGGGGGGCGGCGCGGCCTTTGCCTGTTAAGGGGGGAAGGAAACCCGATCGCCGTGACGATCGGGCCGGGCCTCGTCTCTCAACGCTGTTCGTCGGTGATCGAGCCGAGGCGCGACAGGACCTTGGGCCAGCCATTGCTCATGTTTGCATAGGCGCTGTCGTTTTTCGGCACGACAAACCCGGAATGCACAAGGCGAAGGCGGGTGCCGTTGCCGACCTTCGTCAGCGTCCAGGTGACGACCGTGTCGAGGCGGGAGCCGTAGCCGACATTGCCCTCGTCGCCGCCTTTCCAGGAGTAGACGAAGCGCTCATGCGGGCGCACGTCCAGCACCTGGCACCGGATCGTTCCGTCCCAGGCACCGGCCGGCGTCGTCTGGAAGGTGAAATGCGTGCCTTCGACCGCTTGAAAGCCTGTCGGCGGCATGATCCATCGCCCCATCAGCTCGCCGTTGGTGAGTGTCTTCCAGATCGTCTCGGGTGCGTGCGGAAAGACCTCGTCGATGACGATGTCCTGCGTCTCCAGTTTCAGGGCTGCTGCGTCGGTCATGGATCGATCTCCTTGAGAAGGGTGCGCAGGTTGGCGAAGCGGTCGCGCCAGAAGCTGCCGTAATGGCTCATCCAGTCGACGAGCGGCGCCAGCCCTTCGGGTTCGGCGCGGTAATAGACGTTGCGCCCCTCCGGCCGCTCAGTGACGAGGCCCGCCTGCTTCAGCGACTTGAGGTGCTGGGATATCGCCCCTTGCGTCACGCCGCTGCCGCGGGTCAGCTCGACGACGGTGATCTCGTCGGCATTGGCGATGCGCTCGAACACGGCCCTTCGCGTCGGATCGGCAAGGGCACGCATGACGGCGGTGACGGGGGCGGTTTCGATCATCATGAAAAACAAATAGCATTTACTAATTGATTAGTCAATACTATTGAAAAGCGAAAAGGCGAACCGTCCGGTCCGCCCTTTCTCAAGTTGCGCCTACCGCGCATCGCGTGGAATGAATTCAGTTCATTCGCCTGCCTGGGCCGCCTGTTCGATAATTGCCGCAACGACGTCGGGCTTCGAGACGTAGACGGCGTGGCTGCCTGACGTTTCGACGACAGTCGAGCCGGCGCGTTTTGCCATCAGCCGCTGCGCAGCCGGCGGGATCATCCGGTCGTCGGCAGCGACCAGATAGAAGCTCGGCTTTTCCTTCCAGGCCGGTGCGGTCACAGTGCCTGCAGCCGCCTCGACACCCCACGGAACCTGCGAGTCGGCCATGAATGCGGCAAGTTCGGGGTCGACGTCGGCGGCGAAGGCGGCGGCGAACTTTGCCTTGTCGAGCGAAAGGAAACCATCGACCGGCGGCAGGATCGGCGGAACCGGTGCGCCCGCCGGAGGGTTGGCGATGAGGGTGGAAACCGACTCGCCCTTATCCGGCGCGAAGGCGGCGATATAGACGACGGACTTCACCTTCTCGTCGGTGCCGGCTTCGGAGACGACCACGCCGCCATAGGAATGACCGACGAGCACGACCGGGCCGTCCTGTGCGGCGATCGCGCGCTTGGTGACGGCCACGTCGCCGGCAAGCGTAAGCGTCGGGTTCTGGACGATCGTGACGTTGTAACCGTCCTTCTTCAGGATGTTGTAGACGCCCTGCCAGCCCGAACCGTCGGCAAAGGCGCCGTGCACGAGCACGACATTCTTGGCGGCGGGGGCGGCCTGGGCTGGCGTGAGTGCGCTTGCGGAGAGTGCGAAAGCGGCGGCGGTGATGAGGGTCTTGATCATTTTCGGGTCTCCTTGGGTTGAGGTGGTTTCCGCGAAAATCGTTATCGCGATAAGTATCGTATGCGCCTACCCGATTTTGTTGTAAAGATACTTTTTATCGCGATATTGATTTTCGCAGCGCGAAGCGAGAAAGCTCAAGGAGACGGCGATGTCCGATGCACCCACCCTGCCGCTGGACAGCCAGCTCTGTTTCTCGATCTATTCGGCGTCGATCGCCATCAACCGCCTCTACAAGCCGATGCTTGATGCCCTTGGCGTGACCTACACCCAGTATCTCGTGCTCAGCACGCTCTGGGAAAAGGACGGATTGACGATCTCGGCGATCGCAGATCGTCTGAACCTGGAGCCGAGCACGATCACGCCGGCCGTCAAGCGACTTGAGGCCGCCGGTTTTCTCAGCCGGCTTCGCAGCACGGTCGACGAGCGACTGGTCGAAGTTCACCTGAGTGCGATAGGACGCGACCTGCGCGTAAAGACCGGTTGCCTGACCGATTCCCTCCTCGAACACTCCGGCTTTACCGTAGCCGAGATGATCGATCTGAACGAGAAGGTCCGCAAACTGCGCGACGGGATGCACGGCGCGGTGAAGTAGCGGCGCGTGCATCTCCACTGCATCAGGGACGGAGGACCGGCGGTCCGCGGCCTACACATGCGCCGCGAGTGTGTTCATCACGGTCGCAGCCGTGAGATCCAGGCTGCGAGCAGAATGGCGACGGCCGCAATGCCTGCGGCCACGTAGCCGATGCTTCCCAATCCCCACTGGTTAATCACCAGGCCGCCGATGATCGCGCCAAAGCCTGTACCCGCATTGGCGGCGGACACGTTCAAGGTTCCGGCCAGCGCTTGAGCGTGTGACGCGGACTTCATCACCCGCACCTGGCAGATGGGAAAGAGCGCGGTATAGGCGATGCCCCACACCGAAAGCGCCAGTCCCAGCAAGACGAAGGAACCCGCCAGCGCCGCGCTGGCCGCCATGCCGGCCCCCAGCAGCAGCGAGAATGCGGCGGTGGCAGCGAGTGGGCTGCGATCGACAAAACGTCCGCCCAACCAGTTGCCAATGAGGCCAACGGCACCGAAGCCCATGAGCCACCACCCCACATGCGCCGGGGCCACGCCGGCTATCCGTTCCAGCATGTCGGCCAGATAGGTGTAAGCGGTGAACATGGCGGTGAACACCACCACCGACAGCACGACGTTGCCGACGAAACGAGGGTCTTTCAGGATGCGGGCCTGTTCCGCAAGGCGCAGCCGTCTGGGCAGCGCCACAGTTGGCATGAACACCGCCAGGGCCAAAGCCATCACAAGCGACAGACCTGCGAGGATCCAGAACGTGCCGCGCCAGCCGACGGCATCAGATGCGAGCGTGCCCAGCGGAATGCCGAAGAGCAGGGCGGCGGAGATGCCGAGATAGACCTGCGAAACGGCGCGGCCGGCGCGCCTTGGTCCCACAATTTGGCCGGCCGTCTCACTCGCCGTGCCCCAGAACACCGGCAGCACCAGCGCCGGAATGAAACGGGCGAGCGCGAGAATCCCGATATTCGGCGCGATCGCGGCCAGGGCGTTGGACACGGAGAAGATCAGAAGAATGGCGATGAACAGGCGCTTGCGTTCGAGGTGCGACAGCAGCGCTGTCAGCAAGGGCCCGAACAACATGACCGTGAAGGCGAACAGGGTGACGAGTTGACCGGCGGCCGAAATCGAAATCTCGAGATCACGGGCCAGTGCTGGCAGCAGCCCGACGATCAGATATTCGGTGGTAACGATGACGAAGGCCGCTACCGCGAGGATGGCAATGGCGAGGCTGTCGCGGCTGGCCGGAGCCGCGTCGCTTGGTGTTGCAAGGGATGACATCGGAAGTTCCTGTGCGAATTCGATGTCATCAATCTATTCAAGAATTTCATTCTCATCTCGGATATGTTTTCATTCAATTCATGAATTGAGATCCGCAATAGGTGAGGAAAACATGATGTCAGCGGAGCGCCTCAAAGGCATCGAGACCTTTGTGGCAACGGCTGCCGCAGGCAGCTTCACGGCAGCGGCAGCACGCCTGCACTTGACCAGTTCCGCAGTCAGCAAGAGCGTGGCGCGCCTTGAGGATCGGCTGGGTAACCGGTTGTTCGAGCGCACGACTCGCCGCCTTGCGCTGACCGACGCGGGCGTGGCGTTCTATAGCACGTGCCTGCGTGTCCTGGCCGATCTGGAAGAAGCCGAGGCGGTGCTCGCCGCGCAACGCAGGGAGCCGGTGGGGCGCCTGAGGCTCGATGTGCCGACGACGTTTGGCCGTCTGCGCGTCTGGCCGCTGTTGCTTCGGTTCGCGCAGCAGCACCGGCAATTGCGTCCGCATGTCACCTTCACCGATCGCTTCGTCGATCTGCTTGAGGAGGGCGTCGACGTGGCGGTGCGCATCGGCGGCCCGGATCACTGGCCCGCCTCCGTGGGGCACCGCTCCCTGGGCCGCGAACGCTTGATATTCTGCGCCTCGCCCGACTACCTGGCCAAGCGCGGCACGCCTCTGTCGCTGGCCGAACTCGCGCGGCACGATGCCCTGCTCTACGGCAAGGCCGATGGCATGCCCAGCCCCTGGTTGATTGCGCATGCCCCCGGTGCGGTCGAGCGTCGGACAATGGAGGGCCGCATGACAATTGGCAATGCCGAGGCTCTGGTCGCCGCGGTCAAGGCTGGATGCGGCGTCGCACAACTGGCGACTTGGCTGGTCAGCGGCGAGATAGAACGTGGCGAACTGGTGCCGATTCTGCCGGAACTGACGACGGAGGGTCTGCCGCTCAATCTGATCTGGCCCGTCGGCAGACAGTTGCTGCCCAAGGTGGACGCCATGCTGGAACTGCTTGCCGAGTTGCAGATCTAACTCTTTGATACCACGCAATTCAGGACGGAAAACCGTTCCACACTTTTCCTGGAATTGCTCTAAAGCATGGTGCGCAAAAGCGCGCAGCTGCTTTACGATAACGACGCGCTTTAAAAACCTGAAGCGCGCGTCGTCACCTTGCAGATGCGCTTTCCGCGCATCTCGTTCCTGGCGTGCGGCCGGGCCAGGCAGTACAGGGTTCAGAACAAGAAAAGCCCGCAGTTACGCGGGCTTTTCTCGGTTTTCCTGCCACTCGGCGAGACGAGGGCTTATTCCCACTCGATCGTTCCCGGCGGCTTCGAGGTGACGTCGTAGACGACACGGTTGATGCCGCGGACCTCGTTGATGATGCGCGTTGCCGCGCGTCCGAGGAACTCCATGTCGTAGTGGTAGAAGTCGGCGGTCATGCCGTCGACCGAGGTGACGGCGCGAAGGGCGCAGACGAATTCGTAGGTGCGGCCGTCGCCCATGACGCCGACGGTCTGCACCGGAAGCAGCACGGCAAAGGCCTGCCAGATGGCGTCGTAGAGACCGGCCTTGCGGATTTCGTCGAGATAGATCGCGTCGGCTTCGCGGAGAATCTCGAGCTTCTCGCGGCTGATGCCGCCCGGGCAGCGGATGGCAAGGCCGGGACCCGGGAAGGGGTGCCGGCCGATGAAGCTGTCGGGCAGGCCGAGCTCGCGGCCGAGCACGCGGACCTCGTCCTTGAACAGTTCGCGCAGCGGCTCGACGAGCTGCATGTTCATGCGCTCGGGAAGGCCGCCGACATTGTGGTGCGACTTGATCGTCACCGACGGACCGCCGGTGAAGGAAACGCTTTCGATGACATCGGGGTAAAGCGTGCCCTGGGCGAGGAAATCCGCGCCGCCGAGCTTCTTGGCCTCTTCCTCGAACACTTCGATGAAGAGGCGGCCGATGATCTTGCGCTTGGTTTCCGGATCGCTCTGGCCTTCCAGTTCGCCGATGAAGCGGTCGGAGGCGTCGACGTGCAGGAGGTGCAGGTTGTAGTGTTCCTCGAACATGGCGACGACGTTCTTCGCCTCGTCCTTGCGCATCAGGCCGTGGTCGACGAGGATGCAGGTGAGCTGATCGCCGACCGCCTCATGGATGAGGAGTGCCGCAACTGAGCTGTCGACGCCGCCCGAGAGCGCGCAGATGACCTTCTTGTCGCCGACCTGCTTGCGGATCGCGTCCACCGCCTTGGCGCGGTAGGCCGACATCGACCAATCGCCGTTGATGCCGGCGATCTTGTGCACGAAGTTGGAGATCAGCTTGGCGCCGTCGGGCGTGTGCACCACTTCCGGGTGGAACTGCACGGCGTAATACTTGCGCTTCTCGTCGGCGATGAAGGCGAACGGCGCGTTGGCCGAGGTCGCGACGACCTCAAAGCCCTCGGGGATCGCGGTGACGCGGTCGCCGTGCGACATCCAGACCTGGTGGCGCGAGCCGACCGACCAGAGGCCTTCAAACAGCGGGCAGTCCTTTTCAACTTCGAGGAACGCGCGGCCGAATTCGCGGTGGTGGCCGCTCTCGACCTTGCCGCCGAGCTGGGCGCAGATGGTCTGCTGGCCGTAGCAGATGCCGAAGACCGGAAGGCCGCTATCGAAGATCACCTGCGGGGCGCGCGGCGAGCCGATGTCGAGCGTCGAGGCCGGGCTGCCGGACAGGATCACGGCCTTCGGCTTCAGCCGCTGAAAACCTTCTTCCGCCGACTGGAACGGCACGATTTCGCAGTAAACACCGGATTCCCGGACGCGGCGGGCGATGAGCTGCGTCACCTGGCTGCCGAAGTCGACGATGAGGACGGTATCGGGATGGGCTGTCTGGGTCATTGGAAGCCTTCAAACAAGCTTGATCATGGCGAGCCTTTAATGAAAGGCCGCCAGCAGCGCAACAAATCAATTGCACCCCGACAATTCCGGGGTTTCAGAGCGAGATGAGGAAAAGTGTGTGGGGTTTCCACCCGCATCCCGCTCAGACTGACGATCGCGTTTAGAGCGGGATCGCGCCGCTTGAGATCGCATTCTCCAACCGATCGACCACAGCTGCAAGCTTCTCGTCGATGACGTGAAGATACTCCGTCCAGTCGCTCACATGCTTCAGCTCGGCCTTGCCGTCGGAGATGCCGCGCAGCGCAATCAGCGGCACGGCGAAGGACTGGCAGGCACGCAGGACCGCGAAGGTCTCCATTTCCACCATGTCGGCATCGATCGTCTCGTAGGCAGCGCCCGAGACGATGTTGGCGCCGGTCGAAAGCCGCGCTTCGGGCACGCCGGGGATTCTGAACGGCAACGGCACCACCGCCGGCAGGTCGAGAAACGGCGTTCTCCCCTTCTCGAAACCAAGCGGCGAGGCATCCATGTCGCGATAGCCGACGGAGACAGCCTGATAGACCTCCGTCTGTTCAAGATTGGCGGCGCCGGCCGAACCGAGCGAAACGACAAGATCGGGCAAGGCCCGCTCTGCGGCTCGTTCGGCAAGCGTGCGCGTCAGCACGACGGCTGCTTCGACCGGGCCGACGCCGGTCATCAGCGGCTTGATGCGGGCTTTGAGGTGCGGTCCGTACTCGGCATCGACGGCCATGACGTAGAGAACCTTGCGTCCGGCAACGTCCTTGATGGCAAAACTCATCCTTCGATCCCTTCGCGTCCGCGCACCACCATCATCGTTCCCGTCATCGAGGCGATCAGCTTCGCCGGACCGTCGGCGCGGATCGCATAGCCGCGCCCGTCCGAGACGATGATCGTCGATCCGGGCTTGGTCACCTCGCCGCGAAACAGGAAGCGCTCGCCGCGCCCCGGCGAAAGCAGGTTGACCTTGAATTCGATCGTCAGGATCGAGGCATCGGGGTCGATCACCGAATAGGCGGCATAGGTACCGGCGGAATCGAGCGCCGCCGAAATGACGCCCGCATGCAGGAACCCGTGCTGTTGCGTCAGCTTGTCGTCGAAGGGCAGTTCGATCTCGACGGTGCCCTGTTCGACGAGTGTCAGCTCGGCGCCGATCGTGCGCATTGCCGCCTGTCGCGCAAAGCTGTCGCGGATGCGCTTTCGAAAGTCGGGTGGGTCGCGGTCGTCCATCAATTGGAAAGGCCCTGGTTGGCGGCGTCATAGCCTGGAGGTCGCGGGACAGTGGCACGGTCGCCAGGGGACGACAAGTTCAATTCATGAGGAAAATCGAGCCGTTGAGCAGGGTCGCGAAGGCTACCCAGGCGAGGTAGGGCAGGAACAGCAGCGCTGACAGGCGATCCCGCTGCCAGCTCGCCACAACGAAACCGGCGACGGCGATCACGAGCGCGATGATGACGATCAGCGCCGACGAAATGTCCTGCATGCCGAAGAAAAGCGGCGACCAGAGGAAGTTGAGGATCATCTGCGCGAACCACAATCGCATCGCCGCGGTGTGGCGATGGTCGAGAAAGATCCGGGCGCCGGCAAGGCCGATCATCACGTAGAGGATCGACCAGACCGGGGCGAAAATCCAGTTGGGCGGATTGAACGCCGGTTTTGTCAGCGACTGGTACCATTCGCCGGGGATGTTGTTGATGCCGATGAGGAGGCCGATGCCAAGAACGGCGGCGATGAAGACTGCATGGACGACGGTTCTGTTCATGGCTGCCACAGATAGGACAGAGTTTCAGGCTTTCCAGCTGTGCACGCTGTTTCGAAGCCGCCATGCGGCACCTATATCAGGGGCCATGAAGACCATCCGACGCATCGACATCCGGCCGGCCGGCCCTGATGACATCATGATGATCGCCTCCGTTATCGTCGAAACCTGGCGATCGACCTTCCGTGGGCTGATCTCGGACGCCTTCCTCGACGCCATGACCATCGAGGAACAGGCGCTGCGTCATGCCCGGCGCATGCGCGTCGCCGACGTCTTCCACATGGTTGCGGTGGACATGGGCACCAACCGGGTGATCGGTTTCGCCAACTATGGCAAGGCCCGCTCGATGCCGCCGCGTTTCGACCGCGAGCTTTATGCGCTCTACGTGCTTGAAGAGTATCAAGGTGCCGGCATCGGTTCGGCGCTGGTGCGAAGCGCTGCGGCGCATTGCCGGGAACTGGGTGGAAAGTCGCTGTTTGCCTGGGTGCTGTCCAGCAATCCGAACCGGGCATTCTACGAGCATCTCGGTGCTGCCGCCGTCGGCCAGGGGCAGGTGAGCCTCGGCGGCGAAAATCACGAGCAGACGGCCTATCGCTGGAACGACCTGGCAAAGCTCTCGGGCAAGGGCCGTTATTCGGCCTGAAGGTGTCTCAGCCTAAGCCAGGCGCACGATGTGCTGGTCCCAGGCGACGCGGCTCTTTTCCTGCCTGAAGCGCCCGTCATAGGAGGAAATCGCAAAGCCATGCCGGGCGGCGGCCACACCTGCGGCATCGGCCACTCGCTCCTCCTTCAAGACGTCACCTGTGCGCGCGTCGAGGGTTACGGCAACGCCGCCCTTCGGCGACGTCAATCCGACAAGACCTTCGGAGCGGTTGACGGCGATGGCGCCGACATAGTTTGCGAGCGCCTCGGTTGTGCGTTCGGGCAATTGCAGGAACTTGAGGTCCTCACCCCTTGCGAACGTGCCGACGAGTGGCGGCAGGTCGTTGCGCGCGCCTTCGTACTGGCAGGCAAACCAGATCTCGCCCTTGGGACCGATGTCGACATGCCGGGTCGAAAGACGGCTGAGCTCATCGGGCAAACCGTGTTTCTGGACGAGCGCTCCGGTGCTGGTATCGACCAGCGTCAGGCTCGGTTCCATATGGTCGAGGTTGAGTTTGGTGCGGCCGAAATCCGGGTGGGTCTCGATGCCGCCATTGGCAATGACGAGCAGCCGTCCGTCGGCGCTGAGCGTCATGTCGTGCGGCCCGACGCCATAGGTTGGGAATTCGCCGATGCGGGCGAAGCGGTCGGTACCGTCATAGATGCCGATCATGCCGCGGTTGGCGGCAAAGTCGTTCTCCGTGGCGTAAAGCAGCTTGCCGTCGGCCGAGAAGCAGCCATGGCCATAGAAATGCCGGCCTTCGGCTGCGGCGATGACGATGGGATCGGCAGCCCCATCGGACGCAAGGATCATCGCATAGGTGCCGGGACGCCGGGCAAAGGCGACGGCGCGGCGGCTGCTATGAGAATAGGCCATGCCGTGGGCGCGGGCCGGCAGCGCCGTGCGATCGATGATCGCGCCGGCTTCCGTCAGCGTCGCGACGCCATAGTTCCCGTCCGGCGTCATGAAGGCCGAGGCGAACACCGCATCCGCCTTGCCGAGCGCGAAGGCGCGGTCGGGCATAAGGCCCGCCACCCAGGCGGCGCCAGCCATCTTGAGGAAAATGCGTCGGTCGATCAGACCCGTGGTGGCCGCCATGCCATCCTCGCTTGCTTCTGTGGTTTCGCAGCCCCGCCGGACACCGGGGGCTGCGATATCGCTGCATCAGGCTCTAGAGCCAGCCGCGCCGCTTGAAGTAGAAATAGGGCACGATCGCCGAGATCACCATCAGCATCAGTGCCGCAGGATAGCCGAACTCCCACTGCAGCTCCGGCATCACGCCGAAGTTCATGCCGTAGATCGACGCGACCAGCGTCGGCGGCAGGAAGACGACGGCGGCGACCGAGAAGATCTTGATGATCTGGTTCTGCTCCAGATTGATGAGGCCGAGCGTCGCGTCGAGCAGGAAGTTGATCTTGTTCGACAAGAACAGCGCGTGGTCGCCAAGCGAGGTCGCATCCCGCTGGATCAGCTTGATCCGTTGGCGGCTTTCCTTGCCGGCCTTGCGCGGCCCCATGCCCTCAAGAGCGACGTGATAGGCGACGAGCCGGCCGATGCTGACCAGGCTTTCGCGGATGACCGTAAGCAGGTCGCCCTTCTGGCCGATCTGCTCGATCAGCGACTGCAGGTCGCGCGTCTTCTTGGTGGCGCTGGCATTGGTCTTGCGGAACACTTCGCGTGAAATACCGTCGACCTCGCTGCCGGCGCGCTCCAGCGCGTCCGCCGTGCGGTCGATGATCGCTTCAAGCAGCCCGAGCATCACCAGTTCGCCGCTCTCGCAGATCTGGCCGTTGGCCTTCTGGATGCGGTTGGAAAAATTCTGGAACGGCTTCGGATCCGCATGGCGCACCGTGACCAGTGTCGTGCCCTTGAGGATGAAGGTCACCGGCACCTTGACCGGATAATCGCTGTCGAGCTTGGCGGCCGCCGTCATCGTCATGAATTCGGCGCCGGCCTCCTGGTAGAGGCGGTCGGAAAGCTCGATCTCCTGCATCTCGTCGCGGGTCGGGATCTCGATCCCGAGCTGGCCTTCGACGAGCCGCGTTTCCTCGGCCGATGGATTGTAGAGGTCGTACCAGATTGCCGGCGTCGGCAGGGCGATGCCGTCGATCATGTCGACGAGCACGAGGTGGCTGTTCTGGCTTTTGTAGATGCGCAGCATATTGGGCTCCATAGGGCGAGTCATCCGACCGCCTGAAGCCCTGAAAAATCAGGACCGGACGGCCGTGAGCGTGAAGGCTCGACTTCGACTGTCGGGGTTCATTGGGAGTTGGTCCTTGTGGTGAAACGTGCCCGCGAGAGCGGACACGAAAAGCGCTTTGCGCCCAAAAGCCATGATTGTCAACACCCTGCCAGCGCGGTGGTTTTGGTCAGTCGCCGTCGGCAAAGGAGAAGCCGGCGCCAAGACCGATCGCGCCGCCGAAATCCTTGTTCAGCCGGTCGAGCAGGTCGCTGGTGTTGAGCGACAGGAAGGCGAGCTTGGCGCGCTTGTTTTCGTCGGTAAGCGCCTGCTCGATCGGCCCGTCGATGTTGGCGGCCATGCCGATCACAGACTTGAAGACGAAGTCGGCGGAACCCGCCACCGAGCGGCTGTCTTCCGGCAAAAGGCTCTGCATGTCGGCAACGTCGAACAGAGCCTTCAGGCCGCGGATATTGGCGGCGATCGACGCCATGGTGTTGCCCGAGCGCCAGTAGATCGCAAGCTTCGGGTGGCCCTTGTCATCCTTGCCTTCGTAGAAGGGCTTCAGCCGCTGGTCCTTCACCGTCTCGACGCCGTGCACAAGAATACCGAGCAGTTCGGTCGCCGCCTCCCGGTTATCGCGGAAGTCGGGATTGTCAGGGCCGGGGTGTTTCCAGGCGGCCTGGATGCCGTCCGGCTTTTGCCAGGCGGCGAGGAATTCGTTGGCGATATCGTCGAGGTTCTTGGTGATCGCCAGACCGTAGCGGCAACGGAAGTCGCCCTCCTTGCTCAACAGGGATTCAGAGCCGGTGCCGTAGAGCACGTATTCGAGCGCGCCGAGCCCCTGCGCTGCGACGCTCTTGCCCTTGAGCCTGGCGACGTCCGTCGCGCTTTCGTCCTGTTTCGAAAGAACCGCCTGCACCTGCTTGAGGCCCGTGCTCTTGCGGTCCGGGTAGAAGAGAAAACGCTCGAAGCGGTTCTGTTCGAGCGCCGGACCAAGCCTCACGATCTCGATCGCCGACCAGGCGCCGACCAGGTCGGAGAATGCGCTCTGGGCGGTCTCGAGCGCCGGCTCAGACGGTGCTGCGCAGAGTTTGGCCGTTGCCGCGTTCGCGGCCGCCGCCTTCTCCGTCAGATTGCGATAGCCGGGAATGATGAAGTCGTCGACGGCCTTGGCCATGACGGTCGGCACCGCCGCCTCGTTGACGACGCGCGGGGAGAGCGGGCTTCCCTCCTGCGCCGCCGCGGGGACGGCGGACGTCAGGGCCAGTGCTAAAGCGAGCGGAAGTCTACGGTTACGGTGCATCAGAGTGACTCCAGGAAGGCAAGGAGATCGCGGCGATCGCTTGCGGCAAGGGCGGCATAGGCGTCGCGGGCCTTCTGCCCTTCGCCGCCATGCCAGAGGATCGCTTCGGTGAAATTGCGGGCGCGTCCGTCGTGCAGCAGGAAGGTGTGCCCGCTGACGGTCTTCGTCAAGCCGATGCCCCAGAGCGGCGGCGTGCGCCATTCGCTGCCGGAAGCGACGCCCACTTGCTGTCCGTCCGCGAGACCTTCGCCCATGTCGTGCAAAAGGAAATCGGAATAGGGCCAGACCAGCTGGAACGACTGCGCCTTGCCCGCGCTACCGCGGCGGGTGACGAATTTCGGCGTGTGGCAGCTGGTGCAGCCGAGGTCGTAAAAGACCTTCTTGCCACGCAGCGTCTCGGCGAAGCTCGCCTTGCGCCGCGCCGGCACCGCAAGGTTTTCCGAATAGAAGGTGACGAGGTCGAGCACCGGATCGGGCGCCTCGGTCGGCCCGAGACGCGCCTGCACGCCCGTTGCCATCGTCAGGCATTTCGTCTGCGCCGCCGTGCAGTCGCCATGCGGCCGGTCGGCATCGGGCGACGAAATGCCGATATCGGTGGCAAAGGCATCGGCGCTCTGCTGGCGAACCGTCGCATTTTGCGCCTTCCAGCCGAACCTCCCGAGCATCAGCTTGCCGGTTCTCGGGTCGCGCGTCAGCGCCGGACGGCCGCTGATCCCGTCGCCGTTCGCATCGTCAGGATCGGCCAGCGCCAGGATGTCCGCGTCGTGGATCGCTTCGATCAGGCCAAGGCCGATCATCGGCTGCGCCACGCGCGGCGAAAGCGTCGTTTCCGGATCGAGCGGTCCATAGGCGAGATCGGAAACACTGTAGTCGGGTTTGCGCAACGAAGCCGTTTCGCCATCCGGGAAAGTAAAGGGTTCTTCGGTGTAGCTGACCTTCAGATGCCCCTCGGCCGCAAGCCCGGGCACGGCGCTGTCCTGAAGCTGGGCGCCATAGACCGGGTCGCCGAAGTTCACCACCTGGTGCTCAGCGATCATCCGGCGCTCCGCGTCGTCGCGCGGCGGGCGCGCCAGGCGGAAGAACATCGAGGTCGTGTCGGCGGCGCCCTCGGGCGGCCGGCCGCGGCCGTCCTTCAGGTGACAGCTCTGGCAGGCGCGGGCGTTGTAGAGCGGGCCGAGCCCGTCGGAGGCTTGCGTGGAGGAGGGCGAGGAAACCCAGAGCTTGCGAAACAGCGCATTGCCGAGCTTGAAGCCTTCCTCTTCCTGAAAGGTGAGGTTGGCGGAGAACTGCGAAAAACTGTCGGCATTGATGGGCGCGATCGAGGTCGCAGCACCGCCGGACATGGCTTCGAAGGTTTCTGCCTTGGAGAAATCCGTCGTCGGCCGCGTCACAGCTTCGACGCGCTGGCGGTCCTTGCTCGTAAGGTCGGTGCGTCTGGTCGGAAGGTCGTCGCCGGCGGCGGCGGGCAGGGCGGTCGCGAACGCCGGAACAAGTAGAAGCGCGAGGAGGCGAAAGGCGCCAGGTTTCATCAGAGGAGGATCGGGCCGCACCGATTGGGGGCGGCCCGCCTTTTCAGCTTATTGGAAGACAGCGTTAGGATTATCCAGGCTGTCGGAACCTTCAAGCTCGACGGTGCCAAGATCCAGCGACGCAATGACGCGCTGTACGGTCTTGGCCTGGGCGATCAGGCCGTCGATCGCAGCCTGCACGGTGGCATTGCCCTCGGTGTTGCCTTCGCCGATCATCTGGTCGTAGGCCTCGGTCGTTTCCGCCCGCTTGGCCATTGCCTGCATCTTCTCGACCGTGGTTGCGAGGTTGCCGGCCATCTCCTTGTCGAGGGCGGCGTCCTTGGCAGCGACGAGCTCGGAGAGTGACGGGCCGGTCATCTTGGTGCCGTCGACGCGGGTGTATTCGCCGGTATAGGCCGACTGGATGCCGATCGCGTCGTGCAGGTGCGAGTTGTGCGTGTTGTCGGAGAAGCAATCATGCTCCTCTTCCGGATCGTGCAGGAGCAGGCCAAGCTTCATGCGCTCGCCGGCGAGTTCGCCGTAGGAGAGCGAGCCCATGCCGGTGAGGATGGCAACGAGGCCAGCCTTCGGATCGGCTTCGACCGCCTTGGTGGCGGCACCGTCCGGCGTCCAGTTGGCGACCATTTCCTTGAGGTCGGAAACGAGCAGTTCGGTCGCGGCCTTCAGGTATGCCGCGCGGCGGTCGCAATTGCCGCCGGTGCAGGCCTTGGTGTCATAGTCGGTGTAGGGACGGTTGCCGGCACCGGCCTTGGTGCCGTTCAGGTCCTGGCCCCACAGCAGGAATTCGATCGCGTGGTAGCCGGTTGCGACGTTCGCCTCGATGCCGCCGGCTTCCTGCAGCGTGCCCGCCAGGAATTCGGGCGTAATCTTGGAGGCGTCGACGTCCTTGCCGTCGATCTTGATCGTCTTGTTGGCAATGACGTTGGCGGTGAAGAGCGCGTTTTCGTCGCTCTCGGTGCCGTAGCTCGGGTCGACATAGTCGATCAGGCCTTCGTCGAGCGGCCAGGCGTTGACCTTGCCTTCCCACTCGTCAACGATCGCGTTGCCGAAACGGTAGACTTCAGTTTCCTGGTAGGGATTGCGGGCCTTGAGCCAGGCGTTGCGCGCGGCCTTCAGCGTTTCCTCGCTCGGCGTTGCGATCAGCGCGTCGACCGCCTTGTCGAGCGCTTCCGCTGTCGTCAGCGCGTCTTCGAACTTGGCATGGGCGACGGCGGTGTAATGCTTTACCACGGCGGCGGCATCGGTTGCCGCATGGGCCGGCTGCAGGGCCAGCGCCGACGTTGCCGTCATGAGCGCGAGCGCTGCGCCGCGGAAGAAATTCTTGGTCATGACCCTCTCCTGTTGCTTCTTCGGCGTAGCCGAGCGAGCCCGCGGATGCGGCGTCGTTCAGGCGTCGGGCCTCAAGAAGAGGCCCCGCCGGGCCTGCCTCTCATGAACCAAAAGCAAACTGGTGTCAAAGTGTATAGTTTAGAACGTTTTCAATCTGATGCGCGTGTTTTGACCAATGTCAAAACGCGTCAACCCTTGCGTTGCATCAGGCAGAAGAAGAAGCCGTCCGTGCCGGTCGAGGCGGGCGTCAGCGTCACCGTCTTCATGTCCGCCGACCAGGGCTGAGGCTTGTCCGTGCCGAAGAGGCCAGCCCAGATATCCGCCGCCGAGAGAATTTCAAACTCGGGATTGTCCTCGCAGAAACCGTAGACCTGCGCTTCGTTTTCTTCGGGCAGGACCGAGCAGGTGACGTAGATCAGGTGGCCGCCCGGGCGGACGAACTGCGCGGCGCTGGCGAGCGCTTCCTCCTGCTGGGAGATGCGCTCCTCGAGGTTCTTCTGGTTGAGCCGCCATTTCGTGTCCGGGCGACGGCGCCAGGTGCCCGTGCCGGTGCAGGGGGCATCCACCAGCACCCGGTCGAAGCGGCCAGCAAGCGGCGCAAGGCTGTCGGTCGATTCATGCACCTGGACATTGCGGGTGCCGGCACGCTTCAGCCGCTCGATGATCGGCGCAAGGCGCTTGCGGTCGGTGTCGTAGGCGTGGACCTGGCCCTTGTTGTTCATCGCCGCCGACATGGCGAGCGTCTTGCCGCCGCCGCCGGCGCAGTAGTCGAGAACCTGCTCGCCTTCCTGCGGGAAAGCGAGGTCGGCGACGATCTGCGAACCTTCGTCCTGGACCTCGAACCAGCCCTTCTGGAAGGAAAGTTCGGCGGTCACGTTCGGCAGGCGCGAGGCGCCCTCGCCGGCGGGGATGCGGATGCCGTTGCGAGCGATCGTGGCAGGTTCGGCGCCGCTGCGCTCCAGCGCCTTCAGCACCTTGGCGCGCGTCGCCTTCAGGGTGTTGGCCCGCAGGTCGAGTGTCGGACGGCCGGCAAGCGCCTTGGCCTCGTCGAGCCAGTCGTCGGAGAAGTTTTCCTCAAACGAGGCCTGGACCCATTCGGGAATGTCGCCCTGCACGTGGGCCGGCGCGTCCTCGAGGCGGCGCGTGGCGAAGGCTTGCGCCATGTCGGAGGAGGGCATCTCGGGCGCAAACTTGTCGCCGTCGAGTTCGGCAGCCAGCGTTTCCGGCGTGAAGCCCCATTGGCGGTACATCACGGCATGGCCGAGCGCCGTGGCGCTGTCGCTGTCCATCAGATAGGCGTGGGAGAGCTTCATGCGAAGCGCGTCGTAGACGATGTTGCCGATGGCGGATCGATCGCCGGATCCGGCGAAACGGTGAGACAGGCCCCAATCCTTGAGCGCGTCGGCGACCGGGCGCTTCCGCTTTTCGATATCCTCAAGAACCTCAATGGCTCCAGCGAGCCTGCCGCCCAAACGCATCTTCGATCAACTCCTTTTTCGCCGTGGTAACGGCGATGGCATCGAAGAGCAAGACGGCCGAGAAGATTAACCGCTAAGAAAGGTCTTTCTCAAAGTAAACCCGCGCCGCGACTGGCGCGCGTTCAGTATTTCAGGATCAGGAATTGACGACGCGATAACAGACGCTGGCGGTGCCCGAGCGGACCATGCCGATCTGCGACGCCGCAGCCTTGGACAGATCCATGACGCGTCCGCGGATGAAGGGCCCGCGATCGTTGATGCGAACGATGACGCTCTTGCCGTTGCGCTTGTTGGTGACCTGAACCTTGGTCCCGAACTTGAGGCTGCGGTGGGCGGCGGTCAGGTGGGCGGCATTCATGCGCTCGCCGGACGCGGTCTTGGAACTCAGCGCGTACCAGGAAGCGCCGCCACAGGCGGCGCCGGCTGCGTGGCTATCGGAAACCGACAGGAGACCGATCGTGGCGGTGAACAGCGCTGCGGCAGCAGCAGTCTTGAGCTTCGCTGGCGTCAAACTGGCGATCCCCTCGGTCAATGCTTGGTTAAAAATCTTCTGGGAACCGCTAATTGGGGCGAAACATGGCAAAAACGTGCTTCAACCATTTACGATCTATTAGGGTTTATTAAAAAACAACGAAATTTCAAAAACGAAGATTGTTTGAAATAGTTTAAAGATCGCCCGGAAGTTCTTTGGAATCAGCGGTTGAGCGCGCAATGACTTCCGCACGCGAGCGCAGCTCAGGCGTAAACGAAAAAAATCATTAAAAATTTCGATTTGGACGAAATTTCCGGATTCACGATGGTCGAAAATCGCATACTAGCGCACAGGTTGTATGACATTCGCCAAGTATCGAACGAATATCCAGAGAATGTCACAATTCAGATGGCGCAGCCGTCGTCGTTACTGACGGACTGACTGTCAACGTTCTATAAGCACAATGGGTTATGCTATCCGGCGCCGGACGCGTTGCGTTTCACTGTCGGCGCCAGGCGCCGGACTGCCAGAGCTGTGCAAGCGAGACGCGATAATCCGGATAGGCAAACTCAAACCCCGTGGCACGCATCCGAGCGTTCGAAACCCGCTTGTTTTCGCCATAGAAGGAGCGTGCCATGGGCGACAGCTCCGCCTGTTCGAACGGGGTTTCCGGCGGCGGCTCGACACCCATCAGCCGGGCGGCTTCCGCGACCACGTCCTGCGGCGGCGCCGGCTCGTTGTCGGTGATGTTGAAGACGCCGGACGTGCCGTGATTGGCAAGATAGAGGGCCGAAGCGCCGATATCCTCGACACGGATGCGGTTGAACACCTGGCCGGGCTTGATCAGGCGGCGGGCGGTGCCATTCTCCAGATTGCAAAAGGCGTTGCGACCGGGGCCGTAGATGCCCGCGAGCCGGAGCACGGCGACCGGAACATTCTGCCTTACGCCAAAGGCGATCCAGGCGTCCTCCGCCTCCACGCGCTCGACCGAACGGGCTGACACCGGCTTGCGCAGCATGTCTTCGCTCACCCACTGCCCGCCATGGTCGCCATAGACGCCGACGGTCGAGAGATAGCCGATCCATTTAAGGTTCGGTGCGAGCGTCGCAAGATCCGGGCTCGACGCCCGGAACATCGGGTCGCCGTCCCGTCCCGGCGCGATCGACTGGATCAGGTGGGTGGCCTGGCCAAGGGCGGCGGCGAGCGCGTCGGAGATCGTCTCGCCGTCAAAGAGGATCGGCTGGACACCAGCTTTTTCCAGCTGCGCAGCCTTTTCCGCGGTGCGGGTGGTTCCGGCAACGCTCGTTGCCGTCGGCCCCATCGCCCGTGCGATTGCCAGGCCGGAGTAGCCGGCGCCAAGGATCAGGACATGCATCGGTTCACTCCCGCCATCTGCCATTCGTTGAGGACGTCTTCGTCGGCCTCTGGCTCGCATTGTTCGGCGATTTGCGCAAGCGCCGCCGGCGCGACCAATCGCGACAGCGCCCAGACCGCCATGGCCCGCACCACCGGCGAACAGTCTGCGAGCCGACCCCGGACTGTCGGTACGAGCGCCGCGTCACCGGAGTTGCCGGCCGCGATCAGCACGTTTCGGATAAAGCGATCACGCCCGATGCGCTTGACCGGCGAGCCCGAAAACAGGCTGCGGAAGGCCGGATCGTCCAGGTCGAGCAAAGCTTCGAGCGATGGAGCCTTGAGGTCCTCGCGCGCCTTCAGCTTCATTTCGGAAGCCGCTTGCGCGAACTTGTTCCAGGGGCAGGCAGCGAGACAGTCGTCGCAGCCATAGATGCGGTTGCCCATTAGCGGCCGGAGGTCGGCGTCGATTGGCCCCTTGTGCTCGATCGTCAGATAGGAGATGCAGCGCCGCGCGTCGATCCGGTAGGGTGCCGGGAAGGCGTCGGTCGGGCAGGCGTCGAGACAGGCGCGGCAGGAGCCGCAATGGTCCCTCTCCGGTTCGTCGAAGGCAAGGTCTGCCGTCGTGAACAGGCTGCCTAAAAACAGCCACGAGCCGAATTCGCGGCTGACCAGGTTGGTGTGCTTGCCCTGCCAGCCAAGGCCGGCCTGTTCGGCGAGCGGCTTTTCCATGACGGGGGCCGTGTCGACGAAGACTTTCACGTCCTCGCCGGCGCGGGCGGCAAAACGGGTCGCGACTTCCTTGAGCTTGCCCTTGATGATGTCGTGATAATCGCGGTTCTGGGCGTAGACCGAGATCGCGCCGCGATCGGTCTGCGCGAGGATGCCGCGCGGATCGTCGTCCGGTCCGTAGTTCATCGCGAACATGACGACGGAGCGCACCTCGCTCCAGAGCGTGCGTGGGTCCGAGCGGCGATCTGCCGTTTCGGCCATCCACTCCATCGTGCCGTGGAAACCGTCGTCGAGGAAATCCCTGAGCCGGGCAGGTGCTTGCGGAATGGCGTCGGGCCGGGTCACGCGACAGAGGTCGAAGCCCTTGTCGGTGGCCTCGGCCTTCAGGAACGCCGTCAGCTTCTGCCGCCGCCGTTCCTCACTCTCCGCCTTGGCACTGATGCCGGGCACGGTTTTCGCCTCAGAAGTCGAGATCCGCATAATGCGGAACGGGGGTCACGCCGCGGACGCGCTCGGCAAGCAGCGGCCGGAACGAGGGGCGGGACTTCAGCCGCTGGTACCATTCCTTGGCGGTCGGCGCGTCCGACCAGTCGATCTCCCCGAGATAGTCGAGCACCGACACCGTCGCTGCAGCCGCGAGGTCCGCGTAGGAAATGCGGTCACCGGCAAGCCAGGTGCGCGAGCCCGCAAGCCAGGAGAGATACTTCATGTGCTGGCGGATGTTGGCGCGCGACGTGCGCAGCACCTTGCTGTCGGGCGCGCCGCCGCCCTGGTCGGGCGTCATCTGCAGCTTGTAGATCCGCTCGCGCACCAGCGGTCGCGTCACGTCGGCCTCCATCTTCTGCAGGAACCATTCGGCGAGCCGGCGGATTTCCGCCCGCTGGAACGGGTCCTCGGCCAGAAGCCGCCGATCCCGCTTCATGATGCCGTTCGTCTCGTCGAGATATTCCGAGATGATCGTGGCGCCACAGAGCGCTCTCATACTGTCGTCAACATAGACGGGTAGCGTGCCGGCCGGGTTCAGCGCCAGGAAGTCGCGCCGGTTCTCCCAGGGCTGCTCCTCCGTCAGTTCCGTCTGATAGCCGTATTCCGAAAGGATCAGGCGAACGAAGCGTGAAGCGGCGGACATAGGGTGGTGGTACAGTGTCGGCATCGATGATCTGGCTTCTCAGCTTTTGCTTGGGGGCATCAGCGTGGCGGCGCAAGCGTCTGGCCACGGCTCATGTGTTAGAGCTATAGAAATTTGTGGTGGCAAACACAAGCGAATCAGCCTTTTCCTCCCACTCCAAAACTTGTCAGGAAATTCTCATATATGGCGGATCAATCGATCATCAGCGCGCTTGTCCTCGGTCTGATCGAGGGCCTGACGGAGTTCATCCCCGTCTCGTCGACAGCGCACGTGCTTCTCGCCGGCCACTTCCTCGGCTTCAAGTCGCCCGGCAACACCTTCGCCGTCCTCATCCAGCTCGGCGCCATTCTGGCGATCCTGCTCGTCTATTTCCAGAGGCTTCTGTCGATTGCGCTGGCGCTGCCGACCAGTGTCAAGGCGCGCCGCTTTGTCGTCTCCGTCCTGCTCGCCTTCCTGCCGGCCGCGATCATCGGCGCCATCGCCCATGACTTCATCAAGACGGTGCTGTTCGAGACGCCGGTGCTGATCTGCATCGTGCTCATCGTCGGCGGCATCATTCTTTACGCGATCGACCGGCTGCCGCTTCAGCCGCGCTATACCGACGTCATGGACTACCCGCCGTCGCTGGCGCTGAAGATCGGCCTGTTCCAATGCCTGGCGATGATCCCGGGCACCTCGCGCTCGGGCGCGACCATCGCCGGTGCGCTGCTCATGGGCACCGACAAGCGTTCGGCTGCGGAGTTTTCGTTCTTTCTGGCGATGCCGACCATGCTCGGCGCCTTCACGCTCGATCTCTACAAGAACCGCGACGCGCTTTCCTTCGACGATTTCACCCTGATCGCGGTCGGCTTCATCGCCGCTTTCGTCGCCGGCATCTTCGTCGTGCGCTCGCTTCTCGATTTCGTCTCGCGGCGCGGTTTCACGCCCTTCGCGATCTGGCGCATCATCGTCGGCACGGCTGGCCTCATTGGTCTCTGGCTGCTCGGCTGAGCAGGGTCAGCGATCTTCAAAACCAAAAAAAGGCGCGTTTCGGACGCGCCTTTTTCTTTTATCGCCGCCGTTGGTCCGCGGAAAAGTCGGTTCTCCCGGGTCGCTGTCGTTTCTTCCATTCAAGCACGTTTGCCGCCAACGGGTGCGCGTCCGAGCGTCCGTTGTCTGAAATATATGCGTCGCGCATAGACATTTTGATCGGGTCGTGTATTTATATGCGCAACGCATGTAAATTGCGCGATGGCAATCAACAAGGAGCCTGACAATGAGCGTGCCTTCATTTTCAGTGGCCAGCAAAAGCGATTCCCCGGCCTGGGTGTTGGTAGCCGGTCGCCTCATCGCACTCGCCGGCGTGTTCCTGCCGCTCTTTCTGATCGGTATTCTGAAGTTCACGCAGGTCGAGATCGACGGATTGAAGCCGCTGGTCTCCGGAACGCCTTGGCTTGCCTGGCTTTGCGCCGTGTTCGGATTCGCCGGCACGAGCTATCTGCTTGGCGTCGTCGAGCTGGTGACGGCGGTTCTCTTCATGCTTTCGGTGTGGTCGCCCCGCGCGGCGATTGCGGCCGGCGCCCTTGGCGCCCTGACCTTCGCGACCACGGTTTCCACCCTGGTCGCGCTGCCGGTCTGGGAAGACTCGTCGGGCGGGTTTCCGTTCCTCAACTTCCTGGGATCGTTCCTGATCAAGGACGTGGCCTTGCTTGGCGTCAGCCTGGTCGTTCTCGGCGAAGGCCTGCTGCGGTCCAACGCCAGGACGCCCTGAGGCCCTGACCCTGCAAAACCCGATTGCGGCATGAAGGCAAACCGGCGCTCGGTCGCGAGGGCCGGGGCCGCGAGACCGTTCGCATTCATTCCGGCAGGATCTGGGTGACGATGATGGACGACGCTTCCAGTGTCCGGTGCACGGGGCAGCGATCGGCAATCCGCAAGAGATCCTGCGCGACGTCGTCGGATATCCCGCCCTTGACGCGAATGCGGCGCTCGAACCGGTCTATCTTGCCGTCGCCCAGCGGCCTGTCGACGCATTCGGCGCAATCCGTCGCGTGAACCTTCTGGTGATCGACCTCGACGGAAATCTGATCGAGCGACAGTCCCTTCTTCTCGGCATAGAGCCGCAACGTCATCGACGTACATGCTCCAAGGCCGATTGCGAGAAAATCATAGGGCGTTGGGCCGGTATCCGTGCCGCCGTAGCTGTGCGGCTCGTCGGCGATCAGCCTGTGGCCATGGGCGTCCACTCTTTGCTGAAACTTGCCTTCGCGGGTTTCGGTGACGAGGACCGCACCCGTCTGCTGTGGCTGAGCGGCAACCTGCGCCGGGCTTATGTAGCGCGATGCCCATCCGGCTATGACGCTTGCCGCATATTCGGCATCCTCAGCCCGGGTCAAAAGGTGATCCGCGCCGTCGAGCGAAACGAAGCTCTTGGGATGTTTCGCCGCGGAAAAGATCTGCGCGGCATTGTCGATGCCGACAGTTTCGTCCAGCGGCGCATGCAGGATCAGCAAGGGTTTGCGCATGGCGGCGATGCGGGTCGAAAGATTGGCGGCGCGTGCGTCTTCGACGAACTGGCGCTCGATGGTGAATGTGCGGCCATTCAGGCAGACGCGGGCGCTGCCGGCATGTTCGATCTCGGCGATGTCGGAGCCGAAATTGTGCAGCACATGGGCGACGTCTGCGGGCGCCCCGATGGTCACCACGGCTTTAACGTCGGCGATCTCACCCGCCGCAGCCAGCACCGCGGCCCCGCCGAGCGAATGGCCGATCAACAGGCGCGGCCCGCCATGCGTCTGCCTGAGGCGGTCGCCGGCAAGCTTGAGATCCTCGATGTTGGAGGAGAAATTGGTGGAGGGAAACTCGCCCTCCGACGCGCCGAGACCGGTAAAATCGAAACGCAGAACGCCGATACCGTGGCGCGCAAGCGCAGTTGCAATGCGCCTGACCGCCAGAAGGTCCTTCGAACAGGTGAAGCAATGGGCAAACAAGGCGATGGCGCGGACCTCTGCATCCGGCAAATCGAGCCGCGCCGCGATGCGGCCGCCGGCGTGCCCGGCAAACTCCACTTTCTCCGTCCTCATCGCATTTGCCTCCCGGTTGTCGCCATTCCTCGGTACGCCCACCGTCGGCGGTCGGCGCGTCATTTACGAAAGAACAGGCGTACTGGACCGACGACAACTCCATGTCGATCAGGATGGTGACAAGGGTCGCGTCAGGCGAAGCCGAAAGGTCCGCTGCAGCAACGAACTTCCAGCGTCGCATCGCGCTCAAGGATGTGGCATTTTGCGGTTGCTGTCTATGCGCGACGCATATAATTTCGCGCAATGGAAAAGAAGACAGAAAATGTGGTCGGCGCGCTTGTACTCGGTCTTGCGGACGCAGTCCTTGATGAGGCCGGGAACCACGCACCGGAAAAAGGCCAGGCGGCCGCCGCGATAGCACTGCTGCGCCACGAGCCCGGCATGACCATCGAGCAGTTGCGTCGCGCGCTCGGCATGTCGCACCCGGGCGCGGTGCGGCTGGTTGATCGGCTTGCGGTCGATGGTCTGGTCGCGCGAAGGCCGAGCGTCGCGGACAAGCGTGCGGTGGCGCTGCATTTGACCGAGGCGGGCGACGAAAGCTGTAACGCGATCCTTGCCTCGCGCTACCGGCGGATCGCAAGGGCGCTCGAGGTTTTCGACCCGCATGAACGGGAGACGTTCCGCTTGCTTGCCGAGAAGCTGCTGACGGCTTTCGTCGAAGACGTCGACCATGCCTATTCCGTCTGCCGCCTTTGCGACACGAGCGCCTGCGTGGATTGTCCTGTCACCTGCAGCCTGCTGTCGCGGCAAGGCGGCGCGCCCACGGCCGCTGGATGAGCGGCCAAGGTCCACCAAAAACAAAGCCGCGTGCGTCTCAAGGAGAAACGCACGCGGCCACTGGCCCCCGCCAATAACTGATTTACCCCGCGAGAGGGTGCCGGCTTAGTTGCCGGAAAGGTCGATCGACGCGGTCGTGCACGGATCGACGCCATAGGCCGGAGCACAATCCTTGCCGCTGCTCGCGACCGTGTTCGGCGCGATGAATGAGCCAGCCAGAATGATCAGTGCCGCACACGCAAAAAAGATTGCGATCGACTTGCCCATGGACGCTATGCCTTTCGAGATTGATGCTGCCGCCGCCTTACTTGGGATCGTGGCGCGAGGCGGTGTTTATTCGCTGGATATGACATGATCAATATCACGACATGTTGAATCTGCGGTAAATGCCATTCGCTTTTGCAACTGCGGCAGAACTGCAACGCTGTTGCCCCGATACAACAGAAAACGGCCGCCGGAAGGTCCGGCGGCCGCTTCAAAAAGGGCAATGGATCGCAGCTGTCAGGCAGCGCGTCCGCTGCGGGTGTACTGGCCCTGCGGGCGATAGCGCACCAGATAGGTCGGCAGGATCGGCTCGAGCATGGTCGGTTCGATGCCGATGCCCGAGAGCGTGCGTCCCTCCGAGACGGCCTTTGCCGAGACGACATTGTCGGATTTCAGCAACACCACCTGGTCGGGAGTGATCGGCGGCGCGACGAACGGGATCATGGACGCGACGCTGCCCATGAACGACGCGACGCCGAAGGGCAGCGAGACGAGTGTGCGCTTGCGGTCGATCGTGTTGAGGATGATCTCGAGACAGTCGCGGAAGCTTAGGACATCCGGGCCGCCAAGTTCGTAAATCTTGCCCTTGGCGATCTTGCCGTCGACCGCGCGCGCCACGGCTTCGGCAACGTCGGTGACGTAGACCGGCTGGAACTTGGTCTCGCCGCCACCGATCAGCGGCAGGAACGGCGAGAACCGCGCCATGTCGGCAAACTTGTTGAAGAAGCCATCCTCCGGTCCGAACACGATCGACGGGCGCAGGATGATGGCTTCGGGCAGCGTCTGCTGGATAGCCGCTTCGGCGCGTCCCTTGCTGCGGGCATAGGCAGAAGGCGAGTTGGCATCCGCGCCGATCGCCGAGATGTGCGTCAGCGTCGCGCCGACCCCGAGGGTTGCTTCTGCCACGGCACGGGCGCCGAAGTCCTGGACGGCATCGAAGGTATTGCGGCCGCTTTCGAAGAGAACGCCGACGCAGTTGATGACGTGGTCGGCGCCCTCGACGGCGCGGTCGACCGATTTGCGGTAGCGCAGGTTCGCCTGGACGAAGGAGATCTGCCCGACATTGCCGAGCGGCTGCAGGTGGCCGGCCAGGTCAGGCCGGCGAACAGCGACGCGGATGCGATAGCCGCGCTTGGCGAGCGCGCGCACCACATGACGGCCGACGAACCCGGATCCGCCGAAAATCGTCACCAGCGGCGGAAGGTTGGACAAGGTCATGGGATAGGCACTCCTGATCGCAGTGAGAAGAATTGATTGCTACATAGCCGAAGTGCCGCGAGAGGTGAAGGCCAATCCACGCAGCACTCCGATCTGGCCGGACAGGTGATCGCCCGGCGGTCAGGCGCCTTCGACGACCACCATTTCCGCATCGGCGACCTGCTGGCGGATCGCAGCGGCAATCTGGTATTCGGGCGAGTTGTAACAGTCGATCGCTGCCTGCAGCGACGGAAATTCGATGACGACGTTTCGGGCGCGCACATTGCCCTCGAGCCGCTGATACGCGCCGCCGCGTGCCAGAAAATTCGCGCCATACTTCTCGAAGGCCGGCTTTGCGGCCGTCACATAGTCCTTATAGCGTTCGGCGTCGCGGATATCGACCCGCGCGATCCAGTAGCCCTTGGCCATAGTCAACTCCTCGTCCTTTGCACTTCGGCTGACGGGAGTGTTACTTCCGGCATATTTTGGCCAAGGTCAAGCCGATCGCACGGGAGTGGCGTGGCCGACTGATTCAGGGCGTCAAGGCGCCGTTCATTTCCGCAAGAATGGCGCGGGCGGCGGTGAGCGGATCGGCGGCTGCGACGATTGGGCGCGCGACGACGAGATGGCTCGAACCGGCCTTCAGCGCCTCGGACGGCGTCATCACCCGCTTCTGGTCACCCTTGTCGGCGCCGGCAGGGCGGATGCCGGGCGTCACCAGCGCCATGTCGGGGCCGATGATCTTGCGGACCGCGGCCGATTCCTCGGCCGAGCAGACGATGCCGCCCATGCCGGCGGCGCGCGCCTGTTCGGCCCGGCGCAGCACCAGCGTGTGCGGATCGTATTCGTAGCCGGCATCGATCACGTCCTGCTCGTCCATCGAGGTCAGCACCGTGACGCCGAGCAGGCAGAGATCGGAGCCCCTAGCGGCCTCGACGGCAGCCCTCATGGCCTTCGGGTAGGCATGCAGGGTCAGCATCGACATGCCCATCTTGACGATGTTCTCGACGCCCTTGGCGACGGTGTTGTCGATATCGAGCAGCTTCATGTCGAGGAAGACGTTCTTGCCGCTTGCGGCAAGGTCGCGCGCGAATTCAAGGCCGCCGGCAAACACCAGCTGATAGCCGATCTTGTAGAAGGAGACGTCGTTTCCGAGCGTCGATACGATCTTTTCCGCATCGCCGATCGTCGGAAGGTCGAGGCCCACGATCAGTCTGTCGCGCGCGTTTTCGGTCATGTCGAGATCCCCTGCCAGTGTTCCATCGGGGTCCAGTCGCATGCAACCGTCCGATCCGCAAGGCGGAAAGCAAAGACATTGCCGCCACCGCCGCCCTTCTGGTCGGCGGCGCGCGAGATCGGCACCCCAAGCAGCCGGCACTTCAAGAGGGTCCCGACGCCGCCATGGCCGACGAAGGCGATCGGGACCTTCGGATCGTGGTCATCCAGGACCCGCATAACCGCGTCCGAGATCCGTGCCTGCGCGTCGACCGCGCGCTCCCAGCCCTTGAAGCCCTCCGTGGGGTTGGCAAAGAACCAGTCGGCCGCCTTCTCGAACTCGGGCGGCGGCAGGAAGCCTGTGGCGGAGCGATCGTTCTCGCCCATGTCGTGGTGGACGTCCACGCCGACGCCGGCGGCGTCCGCCAGCAGACCGGCGGTTTCGATCGCCTTGGTTTCGTCGCTCGAAACGATCCGTCCGAGTGCGCGCGCCCAGGGCAGAGCCGCGGCCGCGGCTGCACGCTCACGGCCGATATCTGAAAGTCCCCATCGGGGAACCGGCACGTCCGGATCAATCCGGACCTGCGGATGGGTGACATAGACGGCGAACATGTGGTCAGTGCGCTCGCCGGTAGACCCAGAGCTGCGCCGGCGGGATGTTGCGCACGACGAAATCGAGATGCTGGATGCTGTAGCGGTCCGGCATGGCGACAACCGGCGACAGCGGCCCATAGGAAATCTGCACCACGGGGCGCCCGACCGGAATGCGCGACAGCAGGTCGTCGATCAATTCGACACGTCGATGCATCGGGAAATTGAGCAGCGGCACGGCCGAAACAACGCTGTCGAAGGTCTGATCCTTCAGCGCCCCGAGCGTGTGCTCCAGATCGAAGGCGTCGCCGTTGATGAAGTTGACGCCGTTGAAGTTGGACCTGAGCTGATTGAAGAAATCCGTCGAATATTCGATCGAGACCAGGCTGGACGGCTCAAGGCCGCGTTCCAGAATTGCCTTGGTGATGACGCCGGTGCCGGGACCAAGCTCAAGGACCGGCAGGCCGGACGCGGGGTTGATGACGCTCGCCATCCGGCGCGCGGTGATGGAGGAGGTCGGCAGGATCGCGCCGACAGCCTTGGCATTGCTCATCCACCCCTTGAAGAAGCGGATTTCCTCATCGAACTTCCGCCCGAGCCGTTCCTTCACCTTTACGCGCAAATTCATTGAACCCCTCAAAACCGTTGTCCTCTCCTCGCACGGGCCGCCCGCTGCATCTCATCCCGGTGATTCGGGCTGGACGGGGCGACGGTTGTAATAATGTGTCCCCATCTGCGGCAAAAACAAGTCTGTCTGCGCCTGAAAGCGTTCTCTTATCAACAGGCTCCAAACGAAAGCGACAACAAAAAACCCGCCACGCGTGGGCGTGACGGGTTCGCATTTCGCGCCGCGTCAGGCCCGTCAAACGCGCATCGGCATCAGCACGTAAAGTGCGTCTTCAGCCGCCAGGTCGCGCACGAGCGTCGGCGAGCCCGGGTCGGCCAGCATGAAGATCGCGTCGGTGCCGGTCAGCTGCGAGGTGATGTCGAGCAGGTATTTGGCATTGAAGCCGATTTCGAGCGGATCGTGGTCGTAGCCGACGGGCAGTTCTTCGGTCGCGCTGCCGGAATCCGGATTGTTGACCGTCAGCGTCATCTGGCCTTCGCTCAGCGCCAGCTTGACGGCGCGACCGCGCTCCGACGAAATCGTCGACACGCGGTCGACCGCCTGGGCGAAGGACTGGCAATCGACGCGCAGTTCCTTGTCGTTGTTGGCCGGGATAACGCGCTGGTAGTCGGGGAAGGTGCCGTCGATCAACTTGGAAGTCATGACGATCGAGCCCATCGTCAGGCGGATCTTGGCGTCCGAAACCTCGACCGAGACGACGAGATCCGGATTGTCGAGCAGCTTCTGCAACTCGCTGACAGTCTTGCGCGGGATGATGATGCCCGGCATGCCCTCGGAGCCTGACGGCGCCTCCACGTCGGCGCGGGCGAGACGGTGCCCGTCGGTGGCCACCGCGCGCAGCTTCAGTTCGCCCTTGCTTTCCACCGTGTGGATGAAGATGCCGTTGAGATAATAGCGGGTTTCCTCGGTGGAGATCGCAAACTGGGTGCGATCGATCAGCATCTTGAGGTCGGTCGCCTTGAGGCGGAAGGAGTGCGAGAAGCTGCCGGCGGTGAGATCCGGGAAGTCGGATTGCGGCAGGCACTGCAGCGAGAATTTCGAACGTCCGGATTGGACGGTCATCGCCGTGCCCTCGGCATTGGTGGCGAGCAGCACTTCCGAACCGTCGGGCAGCTTGCGCACGATGTCGTAGAGCAGGTGCGCCGGCACGGTGGTCGCACCCGCCTGTTCCACCTGCGCCGGCGTCGCCTCGGTGATTTCGAGGTCAAGGTCGGTCGCCTTCATCTCGAGGCTTGCGCCATCGCAGCGCAGGAGCACGTTCGAGAGGATCGGGATGGTGTTTCGCCGCTCGACCACGCGGTGAACGTGGTTCAGCGATTTCAGGAGGTTGGACCGCTCGAGAGTAATGCGCATGGGATGCTACCGCTTTCAACCGTTGCCCGGCGGACGAGGCGCCCGCCCGAGCGTCAACTGCGAGTGTCCCGGCCGACGGACCGGAAAGATATGGACCGGCAAAATGGCAGAAACCGCGCCCGGAAAGCAAGGGGTTTGAGGTGTTCTGTCCCCAGAAGCGGCGCATCGGCGCGCGGCGCGACCCTTGCCCTGTCATGAAGGCTCACTCATAAAGACCGAACCGGCTTATCGGTGAGTGTGATCAGGGCGTTACAGGTGGAAAAGCAGAAAACAACCGAACCATCAGACGGACAGAAGCAGCGCAGCTTCCGTCTCAACAATGCAAGCGTGCCCGCCCGCCCGCTCGATGCGGCGCTCTATCTGGTGGCAACCCCGATCGGCAATCTGGGCGACATCACGCTTCGGGCGCTGGAGACGCTCGCCGGCGCCGACGTGCTTGCCTGCGAGGACACGCGGGTGACTCGTGTCCTGCTCGACCGCTATGGCATCACCAACCGTCCCTACGCCTATCATGAGCACAATGCCGACGAGGCAGGGCCGCGCCTTTTGGCAGCGCTTGCCGAAGGGCGCTCGGTGGCGCTGGTCTCCGACGCCGGAACGCCGCTGGTCTCCGACCCCGGCTATCGCCTGGCGCAGCTTGCAATCGAGGCCGGTCATCGCGTCGTCCCGATCCCGGGTGCTTCGGCGCCGCTCGCAGCGCTTGTCGGCTCCGGCCTGCCGAACGACGCCTTTCTCTTTGCCGGTTTTCTGCCGACCAAGGACAAGGCCAAGCGCGATCGTCTGAGAGAGTTCGAACGCGTGCCGGCGACCATCATGTTCTTCGAATCGCCGCACCGGATCGCGGCCACGGTCGCGGCGGCGGCCGAGGTGCTGGGCGAGGGCAGGCGTGCCGCCGTCTGCCGTGAACTGACCAAGACCTTCGAGGAGTTCCGCCGCGGCACACTCGGCGAGCTTGCCGCCCATTATGCGCAGGCGGGCGCGGTCAAGGGAGAGATCGTGCTTGTCATCGGTCCGCCGGATGCCGCACCCGAGCCGGAAGCAGCCGACGTCGACGCGCTGCTTTCCCGTCTTGTTGCCGATATGCCGGCCGGCAAGGCGGCAACGGAGGCCGCACGCCAGACCGGCCTGCCGCGCAAAGAACTCTATGACCGGCTGCTGCAGCTGAAGGAGCGCCATGGCGAGTGATGGTGGCGACAAGCGGCGGCTGAAGGCGGTAAGGCGGGGACAACTCGCGGAGTACCGCGCCGCACTCTGCCTGTTGCTCAAGGGCTATCGCATCGTCGCCATGCGTCATCGCACCAAACTGGGCGAGATCGACATCATCGCCCGTCGCGGCGATCTCATTGTTTGCGTCGAGGTCAAGGCGCGCCGCTCGGCCGAGGATGGCGTGTTCGCGGTGACCGCCACCGCGCAAAGACGCATTCGCGCCGCCAGCGACCTCTGGCTGGCCAGGCAGCCGGATTTCAGCAGGCTTTCCGTGCGCTACGACATCGTCACCGTGACGCCCTGGGGCTGGCCGCGGCATCTGCCGGATGCCTTCTGAAATGCACAAAATGATTGCGGCGTTCCAGTTGGGTGCCCCGTTGGAACATATTAGCGAATTTGTAATCGTTCCGACACAAAAGCGTTAAGGGCCTGTCATTGAAGGTCACTAGTCCACTGCCATCCGCAACCCGGTGGAGAGGATCAGTCATGTTCAAGAAGTTTTCGCTCGCAGCCCTTACCTTTGCTTTTTCCGCGACCTCGTCGTTTGCCGCAACCAACATTACCTGGTGGCACGGCATGGCCGGCCGCAACGGCGAAGTCATCAATGAAGTTTCCAAGAAGTTCAACGAAGCCCAGAGCGCCTGCGCGCTGACCCCGGTGTCCAAGGGCACCTATGAGGAAGCGCTGGCTTCCGGCATCGCCGCTTTCCGCTCGGGTGAACAGCCGAACATCCTGCAGGTCTTCGACGCCGGTGCCGCCACCATCATCAACGCCAAGGGCGCGGTCATCCCGGCCGAAGACCTGATCATCAAGGCCGGCCACAACTTCGACCGCAACGCCTTCATCGACGGCGTGCGCTACTTCTACGCCGACAGCCAGGGCAAGTTCGTCGGCATGCCGTTCAACTCCTCGGCGCCGATCATGTACATCAACGACGAAGCGCTGAAGAAGGCCGGCGTCGAAGCGCCGAAGACCTGGGAAGAGTTCGAGGCCGCTGCCCCGAAGCTGAAGGAAGCCGGCTATATCCCGCTCGTCCAGTCGCAACTGACCTGGCAGTTCACCGAGAATTTCTTCTCGCGCAACAACATCCAGTTCGCCACCAACAACAACGGCTATGACGCGGTCGTCGACACCGAGCTCAAGGTCACCGACCCGAACCTCGTCATGATGTTCGACAAGCTCAAGGCCTGGAAGGACGAAGGCTATTTCGCCTTTTACGGTGCCGGCTGGAACGACAACCAGAAGGTCTTCGAAGAAGGCAAGGCTGCCTTCTGGATCGGTTCGTCGGGTTCGTTCGGCGGCCTGCAGAAGACTGCCCAGATGCCATTCTCGGCAACCTTCCTGCCCTATTGGGGCTCGATCAAGGGTGCGGGCACCAACTCCTTCATCGGCGGCGCGGCTCTCTTTGCCATGTCCGGCAAGTCGGATGAAGAAAACAAGTGCGTTGCCGACTTCTTCCAGTTCCTGACCTCGCCTGAGATCCAGTACTTCTACCACAAGGCCACTGGCTACGTGGCCATCACCAAGGCAGCCTACGAGCTTGCCCAGAAGGACGGCTACTACAAGGAAAAGCCAGTTGCCGAAGTCGGCATCAAGCAGCTGATGCTGCCGGCCGGCGAATGGTCGAAGGGCTACCGCCTCGGCTTCTACCCGCAGATCCGCGAAATCATGGAACGCGAATACGGCCGCATCTTCTCGGGCGAGACGACCGTCAAGGACGCGTTCGACACGATCGAGAAGGAAGGCAACGAGCTGCTCGCCCGTTTCGCCAAGACGGCCGGCTGATCTCGATGTCGACCGCGACAGATCTCCTCCCCGCACCGCGGGGAGGGACCGCACAAAAGACCGGGGGGCGCCACTTCGGCGTCTTCCGGCTTTTCGGTGGCCAGTCGAACAGCGGAGAGGAAAGCGCTCAAAAGCGCGTGCAGTTCTCCTCGCCGTTCCTGCCCTACCTCTTTCTCGCGCCGCAGCTCGCGATCATTTTCATCTTTTTCTACTGGCCGTCGGTCCAGGCGATCCAGTCGTCCTTCTATCTGGAAGACCCCTTCGGCTTCGGCTCGACCTTCGTCGGCATGACCAACTACACCGACGTCTTGAAGTCAGGCGAATATCTCGGCATTGCCCGCTTCACCGCGGTCTTCACGGCACTCGTCACCTTCTTTGCGCTGTCGATCGGGCTTTTGCTCGCCGTCAAGGCCGACGGTGTCATCCGCGGCAACGCGGCCTACAAGACGCTGCTGATCTGGGTCTACGCCATCGCCCCGCCGGTCGCGGGCCTCATCGGCATGATGTTCTTCGACCAGCATATCGGCCCGATCGTCGAGCTTGCGCGCTGGTTCGGCTGGGACATCAAGGTGGGCCTGAATTATTTCGACACCGCCTTTTCTATGGTGGTCGTCTCGGTCTGGAAACAGATCCCCTACAATTTCATCTTCTTCCTATCGGGCCTCCAGGGCATTCCGGTTTCGGTGCGGGAAGCTGCGGCGATCGATTGCCGCTCCGGTTTCCGCCGCTTCTGGACGGTGATCCTGCCGCTGCTGGCGCCGACCGCCTTCTTCCTTCTGATCATCAACGTCACCTACGCGCTGTTCGACACCTTCGGCGTCATCGACGTGATGGTGAAGGACAAGGCGGCGAACAATCCGATCACCCTTGTCTACAAGGTCTATATGGACGGTTTCCGCGGCAACGATCTCGGCGGCTCTTCGGCCCAGTCGGTGATCCTGATGCTGATCGTCTTCGTGCTCACCATCTTCCAGTTCCGCTTCATCGAGCGGCGCGTGCACTACAACTGAGGTGGGGCCGATGTATCGCACCAAGATTTTCGACCACGTCATCCTCATGTTCGGCGTCTTCATCATGGTGGCGCCGGTTGTCGTCGCCTTCATGACCTCGACCCACGAGGCTGCCGACATTCACCGCAACGGCCTCAGCCTCAGCTGGGGCGGCCATTTCGTCGAGACCTACCAGACGGTGCTGACGCGCGAGGGCGGCTTCACCGGCAAGATCACCGGGTTCAACATGATGCTGAACTCGATGATCCTGGGCTTAGGCTTTGCCGTCGGCAAGATCGTCTTGTCGATGCTGGCCGCCTATGCGCTGGTCTATTTCCGCTTTCCGCTGGCGACCTTCTTCTTCTGGGTGATCTTCACCACGCTGCTTCTGCCGCTCGAAGTGCGCATCCTTCCCTCCTACGAGGTGATGAACACGCTGAAGCTGACGAACACCTACACCGGCCTGATCGTGCCGCTCTTGGCGTCTGCCACCGGCACCTTCTATTTCCGGCAGTTCTTCAAGTCGGTGCCGGATGAATTGCTCGAGGCGGCACGCATCGATGGCGCCGGGCCGTTCAAGTTCTTCATCGACGTGCTGGTGCCCTTGTCGCGCACGATGATGGCGGCGATCTTCATCATCATGTTCGTCTATGGCTGGAACCAGTATCTCTGGCCGACGCTGATGACGACCGACGAAGGCTTCTTCACCCTGGTGCGCGGCATCAAGCAGATCCTGCTCGTCTGGGTCGGCTCCAACATCCCCGATTACAACGAGGCCTTTGCACTGGCGATCCTCGCCATGCTGCCGCCTGTGATGATCGTGGTGATCTTCCAGCGCTGGTTCATCAAGGGCCTGACCGAAAGCGACAAGTAAGCGGAGCAGCGGCGGGACAAACGTTCCGCTTGCTCCTGAAACGACACCAAATTACGGAGGCAGCCATGGCGGCCATTACCATCGCCGAGGTCTCGAAGATCTATCACGGCAATGTCGAGGCGGTGAAATCCGTGTCGATCGATATCGAGGACGGCGAGTTCATCGTGCTCGTCGGCCCATCCGGCTGCGGCAAGTCCACGCTCCTGCGCATGGTTGCGGGCCTCGAGGGCATCTCGAAGGGCACGGTGACGATCGGTTCGCGCGTCATCAACGAGGTCGATCCGGCCGAGCGCGACATCGCCATGGTCTTCCAGAACTACGCGCTCTATCCGCACATGACCGTCTACGACAACCTCGCCTACGGCCTGAAGAACCGAAAGACGCCGAAGGCGGAGATCGACGCCCGTGTGGCCGAAGCCGCCCGCATGCTGGAGATCGAGCCCTATCTCCAGCGCAAGCCGCGCGCGCTTTCGGGCGGCCAGCGCCAGCGCGTCGCCATGGGCCGCGCCATCGTGCGCAAACCGGCGGCCTTTCTCTTCGACGAGCCGCTTTCCAACCTCGACGCCAAGCTGCGCGTGTCGATGCGCGGCGAGATCAAGCGGCTGCAGAAGCGACTCGGCACGACCTCGCTCTATGTCACCCACGACCAGCTCGAAGCGATGACGCTCGCTGACCGGCTGGTGGTGCTGAACGGCGGCCGCATCGAGCAGATCGGCCGTCCGCTCGATGTCTATCACCGCCCGGCCTCGACCTTCGTTGCGAGCTTCATCGGCTCGCCGGCGATGAACCTGATCAAGGCGGAGATCGATGGCAGCAGCCTGCAGATTGGGCTCTACAGGATCGCACTCGGCAACCGCGCCCCCGCCGAAGGCCCGGTCACCGTGGGACTTCGCGCCGAGGATCTGAAGCTCGCCGGTGTCGGCGAGGACGCCATGCTGTTCCAGGTCGACTATGTCGAGGAACTGGGCGCCCAGCGGTTGGTGCACGGCAGCATCGAAGGCCAGGCGCTGACCATCGCGCTCTCGCCGGAAATGCCGCTGTCCGGCGATCTCGCCGTGACGATCGCGGTCGACCGCCTGCACTTCTTCGCGCCGGACACCGGCAAGCGGCTCGAGCGCGGCACGTCCTTTGCGAGCGAAGCTCCGGTTGCAGCGTCGCATATGGAGACGGCATCGTGATCTTCGAAACCGTCGAACAGCTTGCTGTCCCGTCGCTCGAAATCCGTGCCGGCTTTGCCGACATCGTCCGCACCATCGCAGCCCATGACGCAGCCATGGCCGCTCGCCCCGAGATGAACAGCATCGAGGTCGGCGGTGCGCCGTCGTCGGCCATGCCGCTCACGTTTCCTTTCACCGTCGCTGCCTGGAACCTGGAGCGCTGCCTGTTTGCGGCTGAAAGTGCTGCCCACCTCGCCGCGACGAAGGCGCCGGTCGTGCTGCTTTCGGAAATGGACAACGGCATGGCCCGCACCAGCCAGCGTCATCCGACAGCCGACGTCGCTGACACGCTCGGGATGCAATACGCCTATGGCATCGAGTTCATCGAGCTCGGCCTCGGCTCCGACACCGAGCGCGAATTCTGCGAGGACGACTTCAACGCCAAGGGTTTTCACGGCAATGCGCTGATGGCCTCGGTGCCGCTCGGGCGACCCTTCATGGTGCGCCTCTGGGGCGAGCGGCTCTGGTTTGCCGATGGCGAACAGCCGCGCCTCGGCGAACGTTTTGCCATCGGCGTCGTGATCGACACGGAGGCCGGTCCCTTCGTCGCAGTTTCCACCCATCTCGAAAGTGCAACGACCGCCGCCTACCGCGAGCGCCAGGTCAAGGAATTGATCGATGCGCTCGACGAGGCCTTCCCAGGAATGCCGGTGCTGATCGGCGGCGATCTCAACACCGGCAATCATGCCGGCGGCGATTTCGAGGCCGAAGGGCTCTTTGCCATGAGTGCGGCACGCGGCTTTGCCCGCCACGGTGGGCCGCTCGACGTGATGACCACGCGCCCGAGCCTGATCACCCGCTGGCCGGAGCGGGCGATGAAGCTTGACTGGTTCCTCGCGCGCGGGCTGAAGATCGGTGAAACCAGGATCATTTCGTCGCTCGATGAAACCGGCCGCCCGCTCTCGGATCACGATCTCATCACCTGCGTCGTCGAAGGCTTCGAATAGGCGCGCGTCTCCTTGCCTAAGGCCCGTCCGCATTCTACATGTCGAGGGCTTTTCCGGTACGGGAGCGGGCGCGGTTTTCCTGTCCTCTTCCGTTCCGGCGCTTTGAAATCGATCGCGCATGGCCGCGATGCAGAGGGGACGGAAGATGGCGAAAATCGTCAATGTCGGGGTCCAGATGGACCATGTGTCGGGCATCAACATTGCAGGGGACTCCACCTTTGCCATGAGCCTCGAGGCACAGGCGCGCGGCTACCGGCTCTTCCACTACACGCCGGAAAAACTGTCGCTGCGCGACGGCAAGGTCTATGCGAGTGCACAGCAGATGACGCTGCGCGACGTCAAGGGCGACCACTACACGCTCGGTGAGCCGGAGCGCGTCGACCTTTCGAGCATGGACGTGATCCTGCTTCGCCAGGATCCGCCCTTCGACATGGCCTATATCACCTCGACGCATCTGCTGGAGCGCCTGCATCCGAAGACGCTTGTTGTCAACGACCCAGCCTGGGTACGCAATTCGCCGGAAAAGATCTTCGTCACCGAATTTGCCGACCTGATGCCGAAGACGCTGATCACCCGCGATCCCGAAGAGATCGCGCGCTTCCGCCAGGAAATGGGCGACATCATCCTGAAGCCGCTCTACGGCAACGGCGGCGCCGGCGTTTTCCACTCGACCCGTGATGATCGCAACATGTCGTCGCTGCTTGAAATGTTCGGCCAGATGTTCCGCGAGCCCTTCATCGCCCAGGAGTACCTGCCGGCGGTGCGCAAGGGCGACAAGCGCATTCTGCTCGTCGACGGCGAGCCGGTCGGCGCGATCAACCGCGTTCCGGCCGAGCACGACGCGCGCTCCAACATGCACGCCGGCGGCCGCCCCGAGCCGACGGAGCTGACGGCGCGCGAAAAGGAAATCTGCGCCCGCATTGCCCCGGCCTTGAAGGCACGCGGCTTCCTGTTCGTCGGCATCGACGTCATCGGCGACTACATGACCGAGATCAACGTGACCTCGCCGACCGGCATCCGCGAAGTCAAGAAGTTCGGTGGCGCTGACGTCGCAAGCTTGCTCTGGGACGCGATCGAGCGCAAGCGCGCCTGATCGATACGCCGGGAATGGCGTGGCTGCGGCCCGCGGCCAACCGTTCGCTTGACGGCCACCTGAGCGGTTTGCTCAAAAGCCGTTGATGACCGCGTCGAGCACGACGCGCAGTCGGCGTAGTCGCTTGAGGTCACCGTGATAGCCCGCCCAGACATCCCGCGCCGGTGGTGCGGGATCAATGTCGATGCGAACCAGACCGGCGATCTGCTCGGCCAGAAGGTTGGGCAATACGGCGATGCCGGCGCCGGCAAGAACCGCCTTTGCCTGCACCTCGCGATTGTTGCTGCGAAAGCCGATGCTCGCCTGCGGAAAGGTTTCGCGAAGCCAGACGGCGTCCGGCAATGTCTCGAACGCATGGTCCATCGTCACCAGCCTGACGTCGGAACCCGCCGTCGCCCTTGGATCGGCCGTACTGGAAGTCCCAAAAAGCCCGTAGTCGAGCCGACTGAGCTTGCGCTGGATCACGCCGCTCTCCTTGAACGGGGCGATCCGGAACGCCAGGTCCGCTTCGCGCCGGGCGAGGCTGAAAATGCGGGCATCGGTCAGAAGCTCGATCGTGAGCCGCGGGTGATCGGCAACGAACTTCGCCAGGATCGGCGTCAGCACATAGGTGCCGAACCACTCCGAGCTGGCGATCCGCACCGTGCCTTCAAGCTGCTTGGCCTTTCCATCGAGCTCACGCTCGAACGAAAGAGCCTCTTCTTCCATCCGCTCGGCATGCGAGAGCACTGCCGAACCTTCATCGGTGAGGACGAAGCCCTCGCTCGTTCGCTGGAACAGTGCGTGGCCGACCGCCCCTTCCAGCGCCTTCAGGCGCCGGCCCATCGTTGGCTGACTTTGCCCGAGGGCGCGGGCGGCGGCACCGAGCGTGCCGTTCCGCGCGATTGCCAGGAAGATCTTGACGTCGCTCCAGTCCATCCTTCGATCCATGCATTTTTGAATGATAATCAGTCAAAGCCGTAAGTTTCAAACGGAAGCATCTGCGCCCATCCTCGCTGCGTCAACAGCACGACGGAGATGGAAAAATGTCCAGGACGCAAACCACGATGCGGGCAGCCTTGCTCGATGCCCATGGCGGACGATTCAGGCTGGCTGAGATCGCCAGGCCGGAGCCGGGCCCCGGCGAGGTTCTGGTGCGGATCCGCGCCAGTGGGGTCAACCCGCTGGACATCAAGATCCGCGCCGGCGCTGCCGCGCACGCCCGGCATCCCCTGCCGGCCATTTTGGGGATCGACCTTGCTGGCGTCGTCGAGGCGGTCGGCTCGGATGTGACGGCTTTCCGCCCTGGCGACGAGGTCTATGGCATGACCGGCGGCGTCGGCGGCATCCAGGGATCGCTTGCCGAATACGCTGCGGTCGACGCACGGTTGCTTGCCCGCAAGCCGGGTCATCTGAGCTTCCGCGATGCGGCCGCTCTGCCGCTCGTCCTCATCACGGCCTGGGAGGGGCTCGTCGATCGAGCAGGCGTTCGCGCCGGGCAGAAGGTGCTGATCCAGGGCGGCGCCGGAGGCGTCGGCCACATCGCGATCCAAGTCGCTCGCGCCTTCGGGGCTCAAGTCTACGCGACCGGCAGCGCCGGACAGCGGGAGACGATCGAAGTGCTCGGGGCGACCGCGATCGACTACCGCGCGGAGCCGGTCGAGGCCTACGTCGCCGCGCATACCGCCGGCTTGGGCTTCGACATCGTCTACGACACCGGCGGTAGCGCCATCCTCGATGCGTCTTTCGCGGCGATCCGACGCTTTGGCCATGTCGTCAGTTGCCTCGGTTGGGGCGACCACGCGCTGGCACCCCTGTCGTTTCGAAACGGCACTTACTCCGGTGTCTTCACGTTGCTGCCGCTGCTGACCGGCATCGGCCGCGAGCATCACGGCACTATCCTGGCTGACGCGTCCCGCCTGGTGGAGGAGGGCAAGCTCGCGCCGATCGTTGATCAAAGGGCATTTTCCCTGGATGAAGTGGCGGCCGCGCATGCGGCCATTGAGGACCGCAGCGCGCGCGGCAAGATCGTGGTGGATGTGGCTGACTAGGGCGGCGTTCAGGTAACGCGGCATGCACCATGCTATCGTGCAGACATTGATCCTTTGGATGTTCTGTAATTGTTCTTGTTTTTGTGCGTGAACCGTGCAAGGCTCCATCCTGCAACCCAGGGCGGTTGCGGCGGCCGCGCGTGTCGGCTGCTCGGGCGAGGGAGCACTCATGGTCGCGCGCGTCAGCACGGTGGCATTTCAGGGCATCGAGGGTCTGCCGGTCGACGTTCAGGTGATGGTCGCGCCCGGCAAGGTAGGCATGCAGATCGTCGGCCTGCCGGACAAGGCGGTGGCCGAAAGCCGTGAGCGGGTGCAGGCCGCCCTTCATGCTTCGGGCCTGGCGCTGCCGGCCAAGCGCGTCACCGTCAACCTGGCGCCTGCCGATCTGCCCAAGGAAGGCAGCCATTTCGATCTGGCGATTGCACTTGGCCTGATGGCAGCGCTCGGCGCCATCCCCGGCGATGCGCTCGCACCCTATGTGGTCATCGGCGAACTCAACCTCGACGGCACCATTGCCGCCGTTGCCGGTGCATTGCCGGCGGCGATCGGTGCCAATGGGCTCGGCAAAGGGTTGATCTGCCCGGCCGAAAGCGGCTCCGAGGCTGCCTGGGCCGGCGCCGAGATCGACATTCTGGCCCCCCGCAGCCTGATCGCGATCGCCAACCATTTTCGCGGCACGCAGGTGCTCTCCCGGCCCGAGGCCGCGATCCGCTCCGGTGCTGCCAACCTGCCCGACCTCGGCGACATCAAGGGCCAGGAAAGCGCCAAGCGGGCGCTCGAAGTCGCGGCCGCCGGCAACCATAACCTGTTGATGGTGGGGCCGCCGGGCTCGGGCAAGTCGATGCTGGCTGCGCGGCTGCCCTCGATCCTGCCGCCGCTCAATCCGGCCGAGCTTCTCGAAGTCTCGATGATCCATTCGATCGCAGGCCAGCTTCCGGGCGGCAAGCTGTCGGACCGGCGTCCGTTCCGTACGCCCCATCATTCCGCGACCATGGCCGCTATGGTCGGCGGCGGCTTGCGCGCCAAACCCGGAGAGGCATCTCTCGCCCATAACGGCGTTCTGTTTCTTGACGAGTTTCCGGAGTTCACGCCACAGGTGCTCGATGCGCTGCGCCAGCCGCTGGAAACGGCCGAGTGCATCATCGCCCGCGCCAACCATCGCGTCAGCTACCCGGCGGCGATCCAGCTCGTTGCCGCCATGAATCCCTGCCGCTGCGGCATGGCGGGCGAGCCCGGCCGCGCTTGCGCCCGCGGACCGCGCTGCATGACCGATTATCAGGCGCGTATTTCCGGCCCGCTGATGGACCGCATCGATATCCGCATCGATGTGCCGGCCGTCAGCGCCGCCGATCTGTTGAAGCCGGCCGCCGCCGAAAGCAGCGAGGTGGTGGCCCGTCGGGTCGCCCGTGCCCGTGCGCTGCAGATCGACCGTTTCGCTGCCCTTGGCCATCCGGACCTGACCAGCAATGCCCGCGCCTCGACCTCGCTGATCGAGAAGATCGCAGCGCCCGATGCGTCGGGCCTGCAGCTCTTGAGGGACGCCGCGGAGAAGATGAAATTCTCCGCCCGCGGCTATCATCGGGTACTAAAGGTCGCGCGAACGCTTGCCGATCTCGATGGTACGCCGACGGTCGGCCGCATCCATCTCGCCGAAGCGATTTCCTATCGTATTGCAGGGGAACGACTGCAGGCGGCGGCCTAGAAAACGCCGGCGCAACCGCGCTCAATCCATGCGGCCTGTCTTGCGAGATGTTGCTGAAAGCCGGTGTCGCGATGAAGGGGACCGATGATTTTTGCGCGACGCGGCGCCGCCGGAAACCAAGCGCGCCGGATTTCGGGTTGGGCCTTGGTTCTGTCTCGCACACGAGAAGCTCGTTCCCTCCCACGAAGGGAGCATGCCTGAGGACGGATTCGAAGCAAAAAGGGCGCCTCCGGGGGCGCCCTTTGCGATTGTAGCGATTGCAGCCTGATTAGCTGCCCAGCCCTTCGAACAGCGCTGTCGACAGGTAACGCTCGGCGAAGGAGGGGATGATGACGACGATGGTCTTGCCGGCGTTTTCCTCGCGCTGGCCGATCTCGATCGCCGCCGTCAGTGCCGCACCGGCGGAAATGCCGACAGGTACGCCTTCGAGCCGGGCGACGAGGCGGGCGGCCTCGATTGCTTCACCGCTGCTGACGGTGACGATTTCGTCGTAGATGGAAGTATCGAGGATGGCCGGCGCAAAGCCGGCGCCGATGCCCTGGATCTTGTGCGGGCCGGGCGCGCCACCGGAGAGAACAGGGGATTCCTCGGGCTCGACGGCGATCACCTTGATCGAGGGCTTGCGTGCCTTCAGCACCTGGCCGGCGCCGGTGATCGTACCGCCGGTGCCGATACCCGACACGAAGATGTCGACGGCGCCGTCGGTGTCGTTCCAGATCTCTTCGGCCGTGGTCTTGCGGTGGATTTCCGGGTTGGCCGGGTTTTCGAACTGCTGCGGGATGATGGCGTCGGGCAGGGTCTCGACCAGCTCCTGCGCCTTGGCGATCGCGCCCTTCATGCCCTTGGCGCCTTCGGTCAGCACCAGCTCCGCGCCAAGCAGCGCCAGCATCTTGCGCCGCTCGACCGACATGGTCTCCGGCATGGTCAGGATCAGCTTGTAGCCCTTGGCGGCGGCGACGAAGGCAAGGGCGATGCCGGTGTTGCCCGAGGTCGGCTCGACGAGCGTGGTGCGGCCGGGTGCGATCTTGCCCTGGGCCTCCAGGCTCTCGATCATCGCCACGCCGATGCGGTCCTTGACCGAGGCGATCGGGTTGAAGAATTCGAGCTTGGCGAGCAGGTTCGCCTTCACGCCCTTTTCCTTGGCAAGCTTGTCGAGCCGGACGATCGGGGTGTCGCCGATCGTCTCGGTGATCGAGGAATAGACGCGGCCGCGGCCGGGCTTGCGTGTATCGGGCATGGGCTTCTCCCTTGGGCGTGACGTTTTATGTCTACGAGAATAGGGATTATGCCCGCCCACTTCCAGAACGGCAAACACGGCCTTGCGATCGGCGTGAGGAAAAAGCACCGGCGAAGTCATTGTTCGGGAAAAGTTTTTTCAGTTCGCGCGAACGGCGATGTAGACGGCCGTGCCGGCGAGCACGCTGGAAGCAACCCGGTTCAGCGCCTTCAACGCTCTCGGTTGCTTCAGGAGCAGGCGCGCCCGCGACGCGAGCAGCATGTAAGGCACGAGCACCGTCAGAAGCACCAGGAAGGTTGCCGTCAGAAGCAGGCCGTAGTCGCCAGCGCCGATCGTCTGGATGTCGATCAGCGTCGGCACCAGCGCCACGTAAAACAGCATGGTTTTCGGATTGCCGAGCGTGATCAGCAGGCCGGAGAGGAAAGACATGGCGGCACTCGTGGACGGCTTGGCCTTGATGTCCTCCGGCAGCAGGCCGGCGCTCCAGAGCTTCCAGGCGATATAGCCAAGATAGAGCACGCCCGCAAACTTCAGGACCAGAAAGGCCGTGGTGAAGGTCTCAGCGATCAGCGCCAGCCCGAGGATGACGGCAGTCAGATAGACCATGTCGCCAAGTGCGATCCCGAGGCCCATGAAAAACGTCTCGCGAAAACTGGAACCGAGCGCCCGTGCGACGAGCGCGGTCACGCCGGGGCCCGGGATCGCCGCAGCGATGAAGAGTGCGCCGCAATAGGCGACAAGAGCCGCGAGCGTCATGAACGGTCCTTCCGATGAGATACAGGCTTTTATCGCAAAAGACTAAACAAGGGAACATGGGCGATCGATGCCGCATCCTCCTTCGAACCTTCGTCGATTTTGAGGAGGAATGCAGCCATCAAGGGTGCCGCAGTCGACAATTCGCGCCAAGGGCGTAGATTGGCTTGCACGCTTGGGCAAAATTGATCCGGTGACAAGTCCGCGATTGCCCCGTGGCGTCGGCTGGTGAGAGCTTGCGACCGAAGAAGATCGGGGGACGTTTCCATGCCTGAACTGAAAGACATGATCGGCTTTGCGCTCTTGGCCCTCGGCATGGTGCTGACGCCGGGGCCGAACATGATTTACCTGATCTCGCGCTCGATCAGCCAGGGGCCGGTCGCCGGGTTGATTTCGCTTGGCGGCGTGGCGCTCGGCTTCGTCGTCTACATGGTCTCGGCGGCACTCGGCATCACCGCGCTTTTGATTGCCGTGCCCTTCGCCTATGACGCACTGCGTTTCGCCGGGGCTGCCTATCTGCTCTATCTCGCCTGGCAGGCGATCAAGCCCGGCGGGCGCTCGCCCTTTCAGGTGCGCAATCTGCCGAAGGATGGGCCAAAGAAGCTGTTCGTCATGGGCTTCCTGACGAGCCTGCTCAATCCCAAGGTGGCGATCCTCTATCTCTCGCTCCTGCCGCAGTTCATCCGGCCGGAACTTGGCAACGTGCTCGGGCAGTCCATGGTCTTCGGCTCGATCCAGATCGCCACCAGCGTTACCGTCAATGCGATGATTGCGCTCGCCGCGAGCGGCATTTCGGCGTTCCTCGCCGGACGGCCGCTGTTCATGGTGGTGCAGCGTTGGGCGATGGGCACGGCGCTGTTCGGCTTCGCCCTCAGCATGGCCGCCGAAGCGCGGCGTTAATCCGCGCCCGGCCAGCCCTTGGCGCTATTCGAAGACCGGACGCATGAAGCTGCGCTCGTAGCTCAGGATGCAGCGGGTCTTTTCAGCATAGGCAAAGGCTTCCTGGCACTCCGGATCTGCGGCCATTTTCTGTCGATAGACCTCGTACTCGGCAAGGTTCGGAAAGCTGAAGAGCGCAAGCGCGATATTGTTTGCCCCCTCATGCGGCATGAAATAGCCGTGATGCGTGCCGCCGAGACGGTTGACGAGCGGGATCCAGAGCTTGGCATAGTGCTCGAACTCGGCCGCCTGATAGGGGTCGATGACGTATTTCAGGTAGCAGGTGATCATGCGGTTCTCCCTTCGCGTTGCCGCTTGATAGAAGAGGGCAGGCGAAGTTTCCATCCCAGATTCATGCCGGCGGCGGCAAAGAGGATCGCGATCGAGCCGAGGATCTGGATCGGCTGCAATTGATGGCCGAAGGCGATGCGGTCGACCACGATGGCGGCGATCGGGTAGACGAAGGAGAGCGCCCCGGTCATGTGCGTCGGCAACCGCTGGATCGCACCATAGAGCAGCACGTACATCAGCCCGGTATGGATGACGCCGAGCGTAACGAGGATCGACCATTGCGCTGTCCCCGTGGGTGCGGGGGCGGCAAGCGCCATCGGCGCCAGCATCAAAGTCCCGGTGATCACCTGGATCAGCGCAATCAGATGCGGTGGCGTGCCCTTGAGCAGCTTCGTCGCAATCGCGGCGATCGCGTAGAAGAACGCAGCGCCGATCGAGAGCGCAATGCCGATCAGGTACCTCTCCGGCGCGAAACCGTCACCCGGCTTGGCCGCGACGATCGCCAGCATGCCGGCAAACGAGACGGAGAGCCAGAAGATCTTGGTTGCCGTGATCTTCTCGCCGAGGAACAGCGCACCGAGCCCGAGCAGCATGAAGGGTTGGACGTTGTAGACCATGGTCGAAATCGAGATCGAGGCATGGGAATAGGCGGCAAAGAGCATGAGCCAGTTGGCGACGATCGCGATGCCGCCGGCGATCGACAGCAGCAGCATGCGGGCGCTGAAGTGGCGACGCTCGAGCAGGCCGAGAAACCAGGCGATGGCGACGAGTGTGATCGCACCGAAAACGCAGCGCCAGAAGACCACGCTCGTCACCGGCTGGCCCGATTTGAGCACAAACCAGCCGATCGTGCCCGAGATCAGCATCGCCGCCGTCATCTCGACGCTGCCGCGCCTGAGTTCCGAATTCATGGTCACCACTCCCTGTTTGATGGCCAGAGAGTACTCGGTCGCCCCAGCGATTTCTATGGATTGAAAAAGGTGTTTGTGCGATAATGCCTAATCTTCGAAGCTACAATTGCCGTTTCGGCTTATGGTGTCGCGATGTTGGACGAGATCGACCGGCGAATCCTCGATATTCTGGCGGCCAATGCGCGGGTGTCGCTGAAGGAGCTGGCGGAGCAGGCTGGACTGTCCTCGCCGAGTGCTGCCGACCGGCTGCGCAAGCTGGAAGAGCGGGGCATCCTCGATGGTTTCACCATCGCGCTCAACCCGATGAAGCTCGGCTATCCCTTGCAGGCGGTGATCCGTGTGCGTCCCATGCCGGGCATGCTGCACATCGTTGAGCGGCTGATCCAGGAGACACCCGAAATCGTCGAATGCGACAAGGTCACCGGCGACGATTGTTTCATCGCCAAGCTCTATGTGCGCGACATGGAACAGTTGGACACGATCCTCGACCGCATCGCCGAGAAGTCGCAGACCAACACCTCGATCGTCAAATCGTCGCCGGTCAAGCGCCGCCTGCCGCCGCTACTTTGATAGGATGAGGCTCAGACCCCGGTCGAGCCGAAACCGCCGGCGCCGCGCGCCGTCTCGCTGGCATTGTTTGTCTCGCAAACGGCGACCTGCGTCACCGGTGCGATCACCATCTGGGCGATGCGCATGTCACGCTCGACGATGAAATCCTCGTCGCCGAGATTGACGAGCAGCACTTTCACTTCGCCGCGGTAGTCGCTGTCGATCGTGCCGGGCGTATTGAGGCAGGTGATGCCGTGCTTGAAGGCGAGGCCCGAGCGCGGGCGGATCTGGGCTTCATAGCCCGCCGGAACCTCGAAGATGAAGCCGGTCGGCACCAGTGCGCGCTTGCCCGGCATCAGCATCAGTGGGCGATCGCCGGGGACGGCGGCGCGCAGATCCATGCCGGCAGCACCTGATGTTTCGTAGGCGGGCAGGTCCAGGCCTTCGCCATGCGGCAGGCGAACGAGGTTGAGCGTCGGGCGGGATTGTGAGGTCGATGTGGTCATGGCCCCATAAGCCGGGCGGCCCATCCCTCGGTCAATTGCATAATCGGGCCCGAGCCTGTAAAGGACGCGGCAACTCACAGGATTTTACGACATGGCCGAAACTCTCGCCGAGGCGGTTTCCCGCCGCCGCACCTTTGCGATCATTGCCCACCCGGACGCCGGTAAGACCACCCTCACCGAAAAGTTGCTGCTGTTCGGCGGCGCTATCCAGCTCGCCGGTGAGGTCAAGGCCAAGAAGGATCGTATCCAGACCCGTTCGGACTGGATGAAGATCGAGCGCGAGCGCGGCATCTCGGTCGTCACCTCGGTGATGACCTTCGAGTATGGCGGCAATGTCTTCAACATTCTCGACACCCCCGGTCACGAAGACTTCGCCGACGACACCTACCGCACGCTGACGGCGGTGGATGCGGCCGTCATGGTCATCGACGCCGCCAAGGGTATCGAGCCGCGCACGTTGAAGCTCTTCGAAGTCTGCCGCATGCGCGACATCCCGATCATCACCTTCGTCAACAAGATGGACCGCGAGAGCCGCGATCCTTTCGAGATCCTCGACGAGGTCGAGGAGAAGCTGGCGCTCGATTGCGCGCCGGTCACCTGGCCGATCGGCCGCTCGAAGACCTTCTGCGGCTCCTATCATCTCGCCAACAACACCGTGCGCGGTTCCGACACGCAGGAAATCCCGACCAAGGTCAACGGCCCGGAAATGGCATCGCACCGCCTGCCGGAAAACGAGCGCGAGGCCTTCACCGACGAGCTGTCGCTGGCGATCGAAGCCTGCAAGCCCTTCGACAAGAAGGCCTTCCTCGAAGGTCACCTGACGCCGGTGTTCTTCGGTTCGGCGCTGCGCAACTTCGGTGTGCGCGACCTCATCAACGCGCTCGGCGACATCGCCCCGCCGCCGCGCGACCAGGTGGCCGACATCCGCACCGTGCATGCGACCGACGACAAGATGACGGCCTTCGTCTTCAAGATCCAGGCCAACATGGATCCGAACCATCGCGACCGCATCGCCTTTGCCCGTGTCTGCTCGGGCAAGCTGGAGCGCGGCATGAAGGCGCGCCTGTCGCGCACGGGCAAGCAGCTGGGCCTTAGCGCCCCACAGTTCTTCTTCGCCTCGCAGCGCCAGCTTGCCGACACGGCTTACGCCGGTGATGTCGTCGGCATTCCGAACCACGGCACGCTCAGGATCGGCGACACGCTGACCGAGGGCGAAGCCTTGGTGTTCCAGGGCGTGCCGAACTTCTCGCCGGAAATCCTGCGCCGCGTGCGGCTGGAGGATGCGATGAAGGCAAAGAAGCTGAAGGAAGCGCTGCAGCAGATGGCGGAAGAGGGCGTCGTGCAGCTGTTTTCGCCCGAAGACGGCTCGCCGGCGATCGTCGGCGTCGTCGGCGCACTGCAGCTCGACGTCTTGAAGGAACGCCTGCAGGGCGAATACGGCCTGCCGGTCTCCTTCGAAATGTCGCGCTTCTCCGTCTGCCGCTGGATCTCGTCCGATCAGCCGGCCGAACTCGACAAGTTCGTCACGGCCCGTCGTGGCGACATCGCCCGCGATCTCGACGGCGATCCGGTGTTCCTCGCGCAGGACAGCTTCTCGCTGCGCTACGAGGCAGAGCGCTATCCGGCGATCAAGATGGTCGCCATCAAGGAATATCACGTCGCCAAGGCGGCCTGATCAGCTGATCGTACCGGCCGGTGAATAGAGCACCGGCCGGCCTCCCGGCGCACGAGCGCCGCATCCGGACGAAATCCCTAAACCGAAAAATCGAAACGCGGCGACGCGCGATCGAGCATTGTCATGCCCTGGCGAGCGCCCCAGGCATGTTCGATCGCTTGCGACAGGGACACGAGCAGCCGCCCGATATCCTCCCGAGCCGTGTCGTGCAGCGCCTCCGTCACGATCAGTGCGCGCGCCGTCTGCGGCCTTATCGCCGACAGTCCGCTCTGCCGGTTGGTCCAGCGCCGGGCGTGAGCTTGGCCCTCTGCATCGGCGAAGATCACCTCGCCAGGCTCCGGGTTTTCCGTCTCCCCCGAAAACGTCAGATAGGTCTCGCGGCCATGCGCCCGGCGGACATGAAGGTGTCCGCTGACACGCGCGAGGTCGAACACGGCGATCGGGATGGCGAAGGCGAGCGAGGCGGCGTTGCAGAGATCGATCAGGGGATGGATCGACGGCAGGCTGCCCTCCTTGCGGAAGCGCCTGAGCAGCGCCTCGGAGGCCGAGCGATACTGCGTCGGCTTCAGCCCCATCTTCGCGAATGTCCGCCGCCAGGCCTGGATTTCCGGCAGGTCGCTTTCCGTGCCTGCGCCAAGGCGGTCGCTGGCGAGCGCCTGAAACGACGCGATCGCATCGGCAATCGAAACATCGGCGTGCATGGCGTCGACGAACAGCGCTCCGGCGCTGAGCTCGGGAAAATCGCGCCAGATCTCGTCTGCGTGTTGGAAGTGCATGGGGTCCTCGACAATCATGATGGCTCAAGCCTTCCGTGGCGAAGGCGGCAGGATACTGGCCTGCTTCCTGTTTGAGAGTATCTGGGGCAGGCTCAGCCCAAGAACAGCGGCCAGCACGCAGCCGATCCCTGCCATCTGCGAGAGTGTGACCGGCTCGCCGAGGAGCAGGAAGGCGAAGGCGACGGCCGAAACGGGCGCGAGCGCCGTGAAGACGGAAGCCTCGGTTCCGCTCACGCGCGCAGATCCTGCGTACCAGAGCAGGAAGCCGGCGACCGTTGGGACGAGGGCGTAATAGAGAACGGCCGTGATCGCATCCGTTTCGGGCCCTATGTCAAAGGGAGCCTCGAAGAGGGCGGGCACCAGTGCCACCGCCAGGCCGAGGCCGGTCATCAGCGTCGAGAGCGCGAGCGGCGAGATCTCGGTCTTCACGCGTTTGTTGATCAGGATGAACAGTCCCTCGCAGACGACAGCGCCGAGGATCAGCGCAATGCCGAGCGGAGAGTGGGCAGCACCGTTACCGGGCGCGACGACGATCGCCAGTACACCGAAGGCAGCAAGCGCGATCGCTCCCAGCATCCGGCGATCCGGGCGCTCGCCGAGAAGCAGGATGGCGATGGCGGCAGACACGATCGGCAGAGTGCCGATGACGACGCCGGCATCGGTTGCCGATGTCAGGCCGAGGCCGGCGATCAGCAAGGTCGTGTAGCCGACGCTGCCGGCGCCGGCCTGTGCAACAAGGATGAGCCAGTCGCGCCGTTCGAGTTTCGGCCAGCGCGCTCCCGTCAGCCGCATCAGCACGAGGAAGAGCGGAAAGGCGACGGCGAAGCGCAGTGCCGTCGCCGAAAACGGCGGCAGGCCGGTGGCGATGATCTTGCTGGCGATGACCGTGCTTCCGACCAGGATCATCGCCAGCGACAGATAGAGATATCCGAGAACCTTTCCCGACATGTCCGTTCTCCATTGGAGTGCGCACGCGAACGCGCAGTTGGCGCAGCAATGCGCCGGAGAAGGCTTCGGGTCTTGAACGGAATTGCGGGTGCTACTTCCTGGCCTCGGCATAGGCACCGGGCGAAAGCCCGTACTTGCTGACGAAGACCCGCGTCATGTGGCTCTGGTCGGCAAAACCTGCGGCGAAAGCGGCTTCTGCAAGCGGCACGCTTTTGCCGATCAGGCGGCGGGCAAGTTCGATGCGGCGCTGGACGATGTAGGCGTGGGGTGTCAGGCCGACTGCCTTTGCGAAATTGCGCACGAGCTGGAAACGGCTGAGTCCGGCTTCGGCGGCGAGATCGGCAAGCGTGATGGCGACGGTCGGGTCGTCGTCGATCATGGTCTTGGCCGACGCGACCGGCGCTGGGCTTTCCGGGCGTTGCGTCTTGCCTGTGGCGAGCAGGTTTCCGAACAGCAGCAGGAACAGTTCTTCCCGGCGGATCGCTTCGTCCGGAGCCACGGGGGCGGTGATCGCTGCGAAGAGGGCGCGGAATTGGCTAGCGGCATCTTCATCGCGGAATGCCGGGGCGGTAAACTCGCCTTCCGACGAGCGCCCCTGGCTGATGTCTTCGGCGGCAGCGGCGACAACGGAAGGATCGAGGTAGAGCATGCGCCAGCCGCGGCCGGCGTCCCCGATCGGTGCGCCATCATGCACCTCACCGGGATTGACGCTGATCATGTCACCGGCGGTGGCCTCGACCATGCCGCGGCCGCTCAGTGATTTCTGTGCGCCCTGGTAGATGAGACCGATGCCGAATTGATCGTGCGTATGGCGGGCAAAGCTATGGCGCGTTTCAGCTTCGACCGCGTCTATGCCGACGGTCGCGCTGCGCAGGATCCTGAATTGACCTTTTGCCATGCGTGCGCCCGATGCGTTTCCCGTCACACTTCTACATCGTGGGCTTGCAGCCGACCATCCTCTTGTTGCCGTGTCTGGCCTCTTGTTGCCGTGTCTGGCGCATAAGTGACGTCGCGGACGCACTCTGAAGGTCAAGGGCCAGCCACCGTTGCAATCACGAGCCGCATGCGTAACTTGCCGCCACGATGTTGACGACGAGAGAGATTCGCCATGCTGGACCTGCGCGTTCACTTCCTTGAAGCCGATGGACCGCTCGCACCCTGGCGTGAACAGATCCTTTGCGTGGTCCGCGAAACGGCGGAGCGCGTCGGTGGCCGGATGTCCGTCGCAGAGGCTGCAGCACCCATCGATATCGTCGTCGAACGACGGCCGGATGAGGTGATACCCGAACTGGGTCTTACCGGAGCCTGCTATCGCCGCGGGTTGATCTGGCTGACGCTCGATCCCGACAACGACAATTTCGAAGCCAGCCTTGCCGGCGGCGATCTTTTAAAGACGCTGACGCATGAACTGCATCATTCCTTCCGCCACGCGACCTGCGGCTATGGCGTCCGCCTGGGAGAAGCCCTGGTCACGGAAGGTCTCGCGGATGCCTTTGACGACGAGATCAACGGCGGCGATGGCCGCCTGTGGGGACATGCGATCGCCGCCGGCGAGTGGCCGCAGGTGCTGGAGCGCGCCGAACGGGAGCTTTGGTCGGACACCTATGATCACGAGGGCTGGTTCTACGGCTACGATCGCGCCCTTCCGCGCTGGGCCGGCCACACGATCGGCTATCACCTTGTCAAAACCTATCTTGCTGCGAACCCCAAGGCGCGGCCGTCGCAGATGACGGCAACGCCCGCTTCCGTGGTGATCGGTGACGCCTGGGCGCCGCTGCGGAAAAGTCTGCTGGCGGTGGCGTGAGCGGGCAAAACGTGAGCCACCCTGGCGCGTTCCTCACGCATAGGGCGCCTCGTCGCGATCGCGGCCCGGCAATTGCCTGACGTCACCGATCCACGGCAGTGCCGAGGAACACCAGATCTGCGACCTGGGCTTGAGCTGCTGGCGCTGGTTGATCGTGCCGACCCGGATGCCCACTTCGAGCGCATCCTCGTCGGTGCCGGTCGTGTAGACGGGGGAGCCGCAGTCCGGGCAGAAGTACTGCAGCCGCTTCCGGCCATTGGCGCCAGTCTTGGTGTAGAGCTTGGGCTCGCCGCCGGTGATCCTGAAGTTCTCGCGCGCCGTTCCGGCGGTCACCCGATAAGCGGTCCCGGTCAGTTGCTGGCAATCGGTGCAGTGGCAGATCGCGACATCGGCCGGATCGATCTCGGCCTCATAGGTCACGAAGCCGCAATGGCATTGGCCGTCGATGCGCATGAGACGCCTCCCTGAAAGCAGAGAAGCTAGGGCGCGACTGGAAAAAGTGTATGCGGTTCTCCCTCGTTCTGATGCCGTTGGGTCGGGATCGGCTCGAAGGCCGCCGCAACCCCTTTGCCAGTCGCACAGCAAACGGGCACGGAGCTTCGGAGCGTCTTTGTTCGCTGCCGCTTACACGCCGGTGAACAGCCACGCGTGTTCGGGAGCGTTGTGGAACTTCCAGACGCGCTTCGGCCCGGCCATGACGTTCAGGTAATAGACGTCATAGCCGTGCACGGCGGCAACCGGGTGATACCCCCTTGGCACCAGCGTCACGTCGCCGTCCTCGACCGCCATGGTCTCGTCGAGCGAGCGGTCGTCGGTATAGACGCGCTGCATGGCAAAACCCTGCGGCGGGTTGATCCGGTGATAATAGGTCTCTTCCAGGTAGCTCTCGGCCGGCAGATCGTCCTGGTCGTGCTTGTGCGGCGGATAGGAGGAGGTGTGACCGCCGGGGGTGATCACCTCGACGACGAGCAGCGACTGCGCCGAGCCGTCGTCCTCGGGCATGATGTTGGTGACATAGCGGGTGTTGGTGTTCTTGCCGCGCGTCATCTGCGGATGGGTGCCGGGCGTGATCACCTTCGCCTTGAAGCCATCGCCGCCAGGCGCCGAGCAGATGGCAAGGTCGAGGTCGCACGTGGCGGTCGCCTGCCAGTGGCTGCCCTTCGGCACATAGACGGCATAGGGCTGTCCCTCGAACGGCGTCATGCGCTCGCCGAGTTCGCCAAAGCCTTCGCCGTCGACGGAAACCTTTGCCTTGCCGGAGACGAGCACGAGGCAGACTTCCTTGTCGCCAGTCTCGCCTTCGGTCGTTTCACCCGCCTTCAATCGCTCGAGTGCAAAGCCGACATAGGTCCAGCCGGCGCTCTCCGGTGTGACGTTCTGCATCAGGCCGGACTTGGCCTTCGGTTTGACGAGCAGCTTGGACATGTCGATCTCCTGAATTCTTTGACGGCGGCTGCGCTTTCGGCGCGCCCTCACCCTAGCCCTCTCCCCGCGGACGGGGAGAGGGGATTTCTCGCGTTCGCGGCGCGCGCTCAGCCAAGCATAGAGAGGATCGAGCGGTTGCAGCATATCCCTTCTCCCCGCGAGCGGGGAGAAGGTGGCGGCAGCCGGATGAGGGGCGTACTCCGAAGCACACCCGGCAACCGGATGGACGCGCTTACTTGTCGAGGCCTGCTTCCTTGGCAAAGGCCTTCAGCGATTTCAGTCCGAGCGACTGGTACTCGAACGGGTTGCGCACGGCCGAATCCTGTTCCGCCTCGATCACCAGCCAGCCGGAATAGCCGTGTTCGGCGGCAATTTTCAGAACGGGAAGGAAGTCGACGCCACCTTCGCTGTCGCCAGGAACGGTAAAGACGCCACGGCGCACGCCTTCAAGGAACGAAAGGCCCTCGCCCTCGACGACCTTGCGGACGGACGGGCGAACGTTCTTGGCATGAATGTGGCGGACGCGGTGCATGTACTTTTTCGCCACGTCCGCCGGGTCGGATCCGCCGAACCAGGCGTGGCCGGTGTCGAGCAAAAGTTTGGTCGCCGGGCCGGTGTTCTGCATCAGGAGGTCGATTTCCTCGCCGGTCTGGACGATCGTGCCCATGTGGTGGTGGTAGACGAGGTCGATGCCCTGGTCGGCGCAATATTGAGCGACCGCTTCGAGATCGGCGCCGAACTTCTTCCACTGGTCGGCCGGCAGCACCGGCTTGTCGTTGGCGACCGACTTGGTGTCGTCGCCATGGATGGCGTTCGAGGTCTCGCAGACGATCGCGACCTTGCAGCCATTGTGCTTCAGAAGGTCGAGATGCGGCTGGATCGCCTTCTTCTCGGCCTCGACGTCGTGGGTCAGCAGGTTGGTCGAGTGCCAGCCGGAGACGAAGACGAGATCGTAGGAGCCGAGCTTCTGCTTCAGCGCCTCCGGATCGGTTGGCATCTTGTGGCCCTTCTCGATGCCGTCGAAGCCGATCTTCTGGCAATCGGACAGGCAGTCCTCGAGCGTCAGATGCGCGCCGATCGAATGATCGTCGTCGTTGCTCCAGGCGATCGGGTTGGTTCCGTAGCGGATCATGTCTTTCACTTTCTGTCTGCTGAAGCGGTTGCTTCGTCGTTGTCTGTCTTTACCACCCAGGCGGCCCCCTCATCCGGCTGCCGCCACCTTCTCCCCGCAGGCGGAGAGAAGGGATGTGCCGCGCCGCGGTGCACCCATATCGAGCTCCCGGTGGGGCACTTCCCCTATCCCCGCGGGCGGGGAGAGGGTTAGGGTGAGGGGCAATTGTCAACCTCTGATTCCTCCGGGGCGTCGCCCGACATGCAAAAGCGCCCGCGCAGTAAACGCGAGCGCTTTGTTCTTGTTCAGCCGAACCGCTGGGCGTTAAGGGCCTTTTCGTAGCCCTTGCGCGCGTCGTTCACTTGACTGCGGTCCGAAACCTCCGGCACGGCCACATCCCACCAGTGGCCGCCGGCTTGGGTGGTAATCAGCGGGTCGGTGTCGATGACGATGACGGTCGTTCGCGTCTCGCCCGCCGTTTCCTTGAGCGCCGTTTCGAGCTCGGAGATCGAGCCGACCTTGCGGGTCACGGCGCCCATGGCGCCGGCATGGGCGGCGAAGTCGATCTGCGGCAGCTCGACGTGGTGCGTGTCCGTGAGCAGATTGTTGAAGTTGGCGCCGCCGGTGCCCATTTGCAGCCGGTTGATGCAGCCGTAGCCGGCATTGTCGAGCAGCACGATGGTGAACTTGGCGCCGAGCATGATCGACGAGGCGATCTCCGAGTTCAGCATCATGTAGCTGCCGTCGCCGACCATGACGATCACGTCGCTCTCGGGCTTGGCGAGCTTGACGCCGAGACCGCCGGCGACCTCGTAGCCCATGGTCGAGAAGCCGTATTCCATGTGGTAGCCGCCGGGCTCTTCCGCCTGCCAGAGCTTGTGCAACTCACCCGGCAGACCGCCGGCAGCGCAGACGAGCGTCGTGTTCCTGGCTCCGCGGGCGCGCTGGACGGCGCCGATCACCTGGGCATCGGAGGGAAGGGCGGCATTGGTCGTGGCCGTCGCCTTGTCGGCCACAGCCAGCCATTCGGCCTTGCCGGCCTTGGCCTTGGCAGTCCAGCTCGGATCGGCCTTGTGGCCGCCAAGACCGCCGGAAATGCGGTTGAGACCGGCGCGGGCGTCGGCAATCAGCGGCAGGGCGTTGTGCTTGCCGGCATCGAAGGGCTGGACGTTGAGACCGATGATCTTCAGGCCTTCATTCTTGAAGAGTGCCCAGGAACCGGTCGTGAAGTCCTGCAGACGCGAGCCGACGGCGAGCACCACGTCGGCATCCTCGGCAAGCGCGTTGGAGGCGGAGGTGCCGGTCACGCCGACCGAGCCCATGTTGAGCGAATGCGAATGCGGCAACGCCGACTTGCCGGCCTGGGTCTCGACGACGGGAATGCCATGCCGCTCGGCGAAGTCTGCAAGGTCCTTGCTTGCTTCCGAATAGAGCACGCCGCCGCCGGCGATGATGATCGGCTTCTTGGCTTCCTTCAGTACCGCGATCGCGGTTGCCAGTTCGTCGAGATCGGGTTCGATCCGGCGCGGCACCCAGACCTTCTCGTCGAAGAAGTTCTCCGGATAGTCGTAGGCTTCCGCCTGCACGTCCTGGCAGAGCGACAGCGTCACCGGGCCGCAATCGGCAGGATCGGTCAGCACCTGCATGGCGCGGCGCAGTGCCGGGATGATCTGCTCGGGCCGGGTGATGCGGTCGAAATAGCGCGACACCGGACGAAAGCAGTCATTGGCCGAGATCGTGCCGTCGCCAAAACTTTCGACCTGCTGCAGCACCGGATCGGGGCGGCGGTTGGCAAAGACATCGCCGGGCAGGAAGAGAACCGGCAGGCGGTTGACATGGGCAAGCGCCGCCGACGTCACCATGTTGAGCGCGCCGGGGCCGATCGAGGTGGTGCAGGCCATGAAGCGGCGGCGGAAGCTCGCCTTGGCAAAGGCGATCGCGGCATTGGCCATGCCCTGCTCGTTCTGGGCGCGGTAGGTCGGCAGCGTGTCTTTGATCGCGTACAGTGCCTCGCCGACGCCGGCGACGTTGCCATGGCCGAAGATGGCGAAGACACCGCCGAAGATCGGTACTTTCTTTCCGTCGATCACGGTCATCTGGCGGGTCAGGAACCGCGCCACGGCCTGGGCCATGGTCATGCGCACGGTCTTCTGGCTCATTGTCTGTTTCCTCCTCGTGGGCGAAATCGTCCCGTTCCACCCTGCTTGATGCATTGTCCGACGCTTGGGCGCCGATCCTATGCCGCTTTCGTTTCACCCAATTGCAGCCAGAGATCCACCAGCGCCTTGAACTTGCCGGCCATGTCGGCGATCGCTTGGTCGTCTGTCATCGTGCCGCCAAGCCAGGCCTTGCCGGCATCGGCGAAGATTGTGCGGCCGACGGCGAAGCCCTTGACGGTCTTCGAGGTGCGCGCGGCCGCAAATCCGTCCTTCAACTGCTCATAGGGCGCCTCGAGGCCGAGCAGCACCACGCCGCGGCAGAGCGGGTCACGCGCTTCGATGACGGCGTCGATCGCTGCCCAGGCGCTGCGGCTTGCCTGCGGCTCGAGCTTCCACCAGTCGGGCTTGAGGCCTGCGTCGTAGAGTTCGTTAAGGGCGCGTGGAATGGTCTGGTCGTCGAGCTTGCCGTGTTTGCCGGCGATGATCTCGATCAGGATTTCACGCCCGACCTTGCGGGCCGCCTCGAAGGCCGAACGCAGCTTTGCCACCTGCTGTGACTTGAGTTCGGCCGGATCATCCGGATGGTAGAAGGAAAGCACCTTGATGCAGTGGTCGACCGGCCAGTCGATCAGCCGGCTGCCGAGATCCTGGCTGAACTCGAACTGCAGCGGACGCGAGCCCGGCAGCTCGATCGGCTTGCCGATCCAGAAGTCGCGGTGGGCGCCGGTGGCATAGAGCGCATCGCGGCCATACTTGTCGTCGATCAGCATGCCGAAGCCGGAGCGACCGGCGGCGACCTGGGCGGCCGCCTTGACCGCCAGCACCTTGAAGGCGGGAATGCGGGCAAGCAGCGCCGGATCGCCGGCGGCTATGTCTTCGAGCTGGCTGCGATGGTCGATTGCGAGCGCCATCAGAAGCGGAATGTCGCGCCGGCGCGTCGTTGCCCAGTGCACGTGGTTGATCGCCTCGTCCTTGCGCAGCGCCCGTTCCTTGCTGCCGTTTTCGAGGAAGAACTTCAGTTCCGTCCAGGTCGGGATTTCAGGGGCGCAGAGCAGGCGCGAGACGGCGAAGGCGCCGCAGGCATTGGCCCAGGTGGCCGACGTTGCATGCGGCTCGTCACGCAGCCAGCCGCGCAGGAAGCCGGACATGAAGGCGTCGCCGGCGCCAAGCACGTTGTAGACCTCGATCGGAAAACCCTTGCCGACGATGCCGTCTTCCAGATTGTCGGAGATCGGGCCGTCATAGACGATGCAGCCCATCGGTCCGCGCTTCAAAACGATCGTCGCCGTTGAAAGTGCGCGGATCGTCTTCAGCGCCTGAAGCAGGTCGCTTTCGCCGGACGCGATCAGCACTTCCTCTTCGGTGCCGACGATCAGGTCGCAGTCGGAAAGAACGGTTTTGAGGTGCGCCGAGACGCGGTCTGAAGCGATGTAGCGGCTCTCGCCGGCGTCATGACCGGCAAGACCCCAGAGGTTCGGGCGGTAGTCGATGTCGAAGACGATCTTTGCGCCGCTTTCCTTGGCAAGGCGCATCGCCTTGCGCTGGGCGGCGTCGGTGTTCGGCTTGGAGAAATGGGTGCCGGATACGAGGATCGCGCGGGCGGAGCGGATGAACTCTTCCGAAACGTCGTCTTCGCAAAGCGCGTTGTCGGCGCAGTTGTCGCGATAAAAGAGCAGCGGAAAGGACTTGTCGTTCTCAACCGCGAGGATCGCAAGCGCTGTCAGTCGCTCCGGATCGGTGACGATGCCGCGGGTCTCGACGCCCTCGCGGGTGAGCTGCTCGCGGATGAAGCGGCCCATCTGCTCGTCGCCGACGCGGGTCAAAAGCGCCGATTTCAGGCCGAGCCGGGCCGTGCCGACCGAGATGTTGCAGGGGCAGCCGCCGACGGACTTCGCAAAGCTCGAAACGTCTTCAAGCCGCGTGCCGATCTGCTGGCCGTAGAGATCGACCGAGGCCCGGCCGATGGTGATCAGGTCGAGCGGCTTTGCTCGCTGTGCCGAAACGTTCTGGCTCACTGCTTCCTCCCCGCGGACACCTTGGCGGGCCCGACCATTTTCGTACTGTGGGTGATGGCGGTATGAAACATAAATTCCGACGTTTCGTCAATATGGAATTTTCATTCTATCTGTTCCGTTTGGCCTAATTGCCCTCGGAAAGCTGCCGGCGCTTCTCGGCAATCGCAACCGTGAGTGCCATGGCAAAGGCCATGCTGGCGGACAGCGAGCGAAATCCGGCGTGGTCGGCCTCGACCAGCTCGAACCAGACTTTCGAGGATTCCGCCAGCGGCGAGAAGGCCGAGTCCGTCAGCGAGACGACAGGCACCTTGCGCTCGGCGAGCACGCGCGCCTGGGTGGCGCTTTCCGACGCATAGGGTGAAAAGCTGACGGCAAAGGCGGCGTCATTGCTCGACGCCATCGCCAGCATGTCGTCGTCGATGCCGGCGGCCGTGCCGACCAGCTGGTACTTCACCTTCAGCTTGCCGAAGGCATAGGCCATGTAGCTAGAGATCGGATAGGAGCGACGCTTGGCGATCAGGTAGACCGTGTCGGCCTTGGCCAGAATGCTGACGGCGCGCTCGAAGGCTTCCGGATCGACGGAGGAGGCGATGTTGTCGAGCGAGCGGTGGGCGGCGGCGACGAAACCGTTGAAGATCGAGCCGCTTTCAAGCTTGCTGTGGTCGTTGGCGCTGAGCGCCTTCAACCGGTCCTCATAGCCCGGCGTGCGTTCACGCAGCCGCGCGCGAAAAATCTGCTGCAGGCTGGAAAATCCCTCGAAGCCGAAATGCTGGGCGAAACGCACCAGCGTCGAAGGCTGGACTTCGGCGGACGTGGCGATGCTTGCCGCCGTGCCGAAGGCGATTTCATCGGGATTGTCGAGCGCGTAGGCGGCGACCTGGCGCAGCCGTTTCGGCAGTTGCGCCTTGCGTTCCAGAATGGCGGCCTTCAGCGCCTCGAAATCCTGCGGCACTTCAATGGTCGTTTCCGGCATGGCCATGTCTCGCTCGGTCCCTCGGGTCGTTTCGTTTGGCCTCACCCTAATCGATTAGTCGGGAACGGGATAGAACAGGCGTTCTATTTTTCCTCGTCAGTTAGATGCGCACCCAGTCGTTGGTCTTGGCCGACTGATAGGTCGCCGACAGCACCTTCTGCACTTCATAGCCTTCGCGGAAATCGGTCGAGGGCGACCTGCCTCCGGCGATGGCGTCGAGGAACTCCTTGACCTCGATCGCCTTCAGGTCGTTGAAACCGATCTGGTGGCCGGGCGCGACGCAGAAAGCGCCATAGGGCGGATGCTCCGGTCCTGCCCAGATCGTGCGGAAGCCACGGGTGCGGATGTCGTCACCGGTCTTGTAGAGGCGGATCTCGTTCAGCCGCTCCTGGGTGAAGACGATGCTACCCTTCGAGCCGTAGATCTCGAAATCGTGCTGCATCTTGCGACCCGTCGCGATCCAGCTTGCCTCGAAGCTGCCGGTGGCGCCGTTGTCGAAGCGCACGAAGGCGCGGGTGATGTCATCGACTTCGACGGCGCGGCTTTCGCTGGAGCCGGCGCTGACGGGGCGCTCGGGGATCTGGATGATGGTTTCCGCCAGCACCGATTTGATCGGACCGACGAGGTGACGCATGGAGGCGATGATGTGACTGCCGATATCGGCAAGTGCGCCGCCGCCGCTGGCCGGGTTCAGGCGCCAGCCCCATGGCACGCTGGCGTCGGCCATGAAATCTTCGGCGTGGATGCCGCGCATCGAGCGGATCTCGCCGATCTCGCCGCTCTCGATGATGTCCTTGGCAAGGAAGATCAGCGGGTTCTTCAGATAATTGAAGCCAACCTGGGTGACCACGCCCGCCTTTTCTGCGGCTTCCACCATCTCGCGGCATTCGGCAACGGTCGGCGCAAGCGGCTTTTCGCAATAGACGTGCTTGCCATGGGCGATCGCCGCCAGCGCCATCTCCTTGTGCAGGAGGTTTGGCGTGGTGATGTCGATGATGTCGATATCCGGATCGGTCAAGAGTTCGCGCCAGTCGGCGGTCGCCTTGCGGAAACCGAGCTGGCCGCGGGCACGCTCCGCACTTTCGACGGTGACGTCGGCGACAGAGACGAGGTCGAGCTCGAAGGGGAGGTCGAAGACCCGTGCGGCAATGGTGAAGCCCAATGCATGGGCCTTGCCCATGAAGCCCGTGCCGATCAGGCCGATGCCGAGTTTGCGCTTGCTGCCCATGCCGAATTCCTCCGTCGCCATACTGGCTCGAAATGAAATGTTTTGTGCATGATTTGTCAATATGGAATATTTGTTCGAAATGCAGCGGGATGGCTGGCCTGTGTCGCCGGAAACAGCCAAAACTGTGTGTTCCGGCTAACTTGATCTTGACGAAGGGGGAATGTGTTAACGCATTTTTACCATGTTCTGGCGGAACATCGCACTTCGTCATGGTTAACGAATCGCCCTCACGTGAGCGGGGCGGAGCTGGAGTGAAATCAGCATGTGCCGCTGGGCAGCCTATCGCGGGGAGCCGCTCTATCTCGAGGAACTGGTCACGTCTCCGGCGCACTCGCTGATCGAACAGTCCCATTGCGCGACACGCGCCAAGACCGCCACCAATGGCGACGGCTTCGGCATCGCCTGGTACGGCGACCATCCCGAGCCCGGGCGCTACCGCGACATCCTGCCCGCTTGGTCGGATTGCAACCTGAAGAGCATTGCCCGGCAGATCCGCTCGCCGCTGTTCCTTGCCCATGTGCGCGCCGCAACCGGTGGCGGCACGAGGCGCGACAACTGTCATCCCTTCGTCTTCGGCCGCTGGTCCTTCATGCACAACGGCCAGATCGGCGACTTCGAGCATCTGCGCCGGCCAATGGAGAGCATGCTCGACAACGATCTCTATTCGGCCCGCACCGGGACGACCGACTCGGAACTCCTGTTCCTGCTCGCGATGCAGTTCGGGCTCGACCGCGATCCGCTCGGCGCCATCGCCGAGGCACTCGCCTTCATCGAGCAACTCGCCGAGCACCTGGAGCGCCAGGTGCTGGTCCGCTTCACCGCCGCCTTCTCCGACGGTCACGATCTCTATGCGGTGCGTTACGCTTCCGACTGGAAGGCGCCGACGCTCTACGCTGCTCCGATGGGCCCGAGCGGCGGCTATTGCCTCGTCTCCGAACCGCTCAACGACGACGACAGCGCCTGGGTCGAAATCCCCGACGGAACCGCGGTCATCGTCGGTGAGAATGGCGTTGATGTCCGGCTGTTTTCGACCAAGGGCGCGCCGGTGCGGTCGCGGCAGCTCGCTTGAGTAGTGAACTCCGGCTGCCCCTCATCCGGCTGCCGCCACCTTCTCCCCGCAGGCGGGGAGAAGGAACATGCCGCATCCTCCCCGTCCTATCTACTCGCTGAGAATGCCTCGCTCACTCGCGGCACGTCCCCTCGCCCGGAGAGGGTTAGGGTGAGGGGGCCCCGCCCCCGCAAGGCGATCGATCAGCCTTGATCTTTTCGCCCCAGTTGCTCGGCAATCATCGCCGCAAGCTTCTCCGCCACGGCGTCCTTGTCCATTTCCGGCCAGTCGTCGTTGCCGACATGGGAGATCAGTTTCACCTTGTTGCGGTCGCCGCCCATGATGCCGGTTGCGGGCGACACGTCGTTGGCGAGAATGAAGTCCGCACCCTTGCGCTCGAGCTTGGCGCGGCCGTTGTCGGCGACGTTCTCGGTTTCGGCGGCAAAGCCGATGACGAGCTTGGGCCGCTTGGCGTGATGGCCGACCGTCTTCAGGATGTCGGGGTTTTCGGTGAGCTGTAGCGGCGGCGGCGCTTCGCCCGGCTTCTTCTTGATCTTGTTGCCGGCGGCCGTCGCCACCCGCCAATCGGCAACGGCTGCAACCATCACGGCGACATCGGCGGGAAGGGCGGAAAGCACCGCGTCGCGCATCTCTTCGGCCCGCTCGACATGCACGACCTTGAGGCCTGCCGGATCCGGAATCGTCACCGGGCCGGAGACCAGCGTCACGTCGGCGCCGAGCTTTGAGAGCGCCACAGCGATGGCGTGGCCCTGTTTGCCCGAGGAACGGTTGGCGATATAGCGCACCGGATCGATCGGCTCATGGGTCGGTCCCGAGGTGACGATGGCCTTCTTTCCGGCAAGCGGCTTCGGCGCTCCGTTCAACAGATTCTCGACGGCCGCGACGATTGCAAGCGGCTCGCTCATGCGGCCTTCGCCCGCCTCGCCGCTTTCCGCCATCTCGCCGGCCTCCGGACCGACGAAACGGATGCCGTCCTTCACGAGCGTCGCGCGGTTGCGCCGGGTTGCCGGATGCGACCACATCTTCGGGTTCATGGCCGGTGCGACCAGCACCGGGCGATCGGTCGCAAGCAGAATGGTGGAGGCAAGATCGTCGGCATGGCCGTTCGCCATCTTGGCCATAAGGTCGGCGGTTGCGGGCGCCACGACGATCAGGTCGCATTCGCGCGCCAGCCGGATATGACCGACATCCTGCTCGTCCTCGCGCGAAAAAAGGTCGATATAGACATGCGAGGCGGACAGCGCGCCGACGGCAAGCGGCGTCACGAATTGCTGTGCCCCTGACGTCATAACTGGCCTGACGCTTGCGCCGCGTTCCCTGAGCCGGCGGATCAGATCGAGGCTCTTGTAGGCCGCGATGCCGCCGGAGATGATGAGGAGGATACGCTTGCCCGACACTGTCATTTGCACCCGGCCTTTCGGCCGTCCTCTTGCCCGGCATCGGCTGCCGGGTCCTACGCGATACCAGAACATTTCATGCGGCCCGTCACGCGAGCCTGCCATGATCGAACCTACTTGAGCGATCCGCCCGGTGCAATGTGCGGTCGAAGCTGGACATGTGCCTGAACCAGCGCGCCGATAGGCTGGCCATCCCGTCAGATTCCGATCCGCCGCGGCATCGCCGCTGTTGCCGAAGCCTGGCAATGGGGTTAATCCGCTCTCAATCCCTGGGGGCTAAGCTTCATCCCATGCGCATAAACGCGATCACCAATTGGGCCTATGCCGTAACCGTCCTTCTGACCGGTCTTTCCGGCGCGGCCTTCATCCTGTCGACCGACAGTGCCATCAAGGAGCGCAGCGCCGTCGAACAGCATCTTGCGCTCGACACGCTCGGCGAAGAACTGGCGCTGGGCGCGGAACTGCGAACCGATGAGGCGCGGCTCTATGTCATGCGGGACGACGAGCGTCATCTCGAGGCCTTCCATCGTGCCGAGGAAGAGGAGAGCAAGCGGGAACAGGCGATCAAGACGGCGACGGACTTCGGCGCCACCCCGGGAGAGATCGCTGCCCTCCAGCAAATCGCACGCGAGGCTGAAGCGCTCGATACGGTCGAGGTCGCCGCCATCGAAGCCTACCGAAAGGGTGACCGCGCCAGCGCCCAGGAGAAGCTCTTCGGCCCCGAACACGAGCGCCTGCAGACAGCCCTGCTCGACACGGTCACGCGCTTTCGCGACCTGACCAATGCCCGCACCGGCGGCGCGCTCAACGAGGCGCAGGAAAAGAGCGACTGGTACGCCGTTGCCGCGAAATCGATGCTCGGCATCACCGCCGCGCTGTTCTTGAGCGTTCTCTATTTCATCCTCAAGCGTCGCGTCGCCATGCCGCTCAGCCGCATGAGCGGGATCGTGACGAGGCTTGCGGAGCAGGATTACGCCGTGGAAGTGCCCCTCGATCGGCGCCGCGATGAAATCGGCGAGATGAACCAGGCGATCCATATCTTCCGCGAGAACGGCCTTGAACGCGACCGGCTCGACGCCGAGCGGCGGCTGGACCAGCAGACCAAGGACCTGATCCTGCAGATGATGCATCGGCTGCAGGCCTGCCAGAGCCAGGACGAACTGGCCGAGGTCGTCGCCCGTTTTGCGCCGCAGATCTTTCCCAATCTCGCCGGGCATCTCTATGTGCTGAACGACAGCCGGACGCTTCTGACGCAGATCGGCACCTGGCTCGAGCCTGAGCATTCGGCCACCTCCTTCCCGTCGAGCGCCTGCTGGGGGCTGCGCCGCGGCCGGCCGCATGTCAGCAACCGGGGCCAGAGCGATATTGCCTGCCAGCATCTCGACGACCACGGCGTGGTCGGCCTCTGCGTGCCGCTGACGGCGCAGGGCGACACGATCGGCCTTCTCTATTTCGAGGAGAGTGCAAAGGAGCAGTTCGCCGTCGAGGCGTCGCGCCTCTATCTCGAACTGATCGCCGAGAACATCGGGCTTGCCGTCGCCAATCTGCAATTGCGCGAGAAGCTCACCAACCTCGCCGTTCGCGACGCGCTGACGGGGCTTCTCAATCGCCGCTGCCTCGACGAGGCGCTGAACCGGCAGCTGCGCGCCGGCACACCGCTCGCCTGCCTGATGTTCGACATCGATCATTTCAAGCGCTTCAACGACGAATTCGGCCATGATGCCGGTGATGTCGTCATGCAGTATGTGGCGCAGATCATCGTCGACACGGTCGGCGCCGCCGGCCACGCCTATCGCTTCGGTGGTGAAGAATTCACCGTGCTTCTGCCGGAGGCAGGCGAAGCCGCCGCCTACGAGCTTGCCGAGCGCCTGAGAACGAAGATCGGCACGACGCCGCTGTCCCATCGCGGCCGCATCCTCGGCTCGGTGTCCGTCTCCGTCGGCATTGCCGCCGCGCCGGACGGAGGGCCGGCTTCGACACTGTTGACGCGGGCGGATGCCGCCCTTCTCGAGGCGAAGAAACAGGGCCGCAACCGAAGCGTTCTGGCGTCGGGGCTCGTCTTCGGCGAAGGCGCGGAGCGACGGAACCTGGCCTGAACCGAAGGCAGCCCGGGGGCTCCCGCCTTGAAACGGGCGCATTCCGTGCTATCTATGAGGCCGATAGAAATTTGAACAGGATACACGCATCGATGGATTTCACCCTGAACGCCAAGCCGAACCGTCTTGCCATCAGGGAAATTCGTATCCATGCCTGCCTCCATTTCACTCTCCCAAATTTCGTGGTCCACGCCTGAGGGCCGAAGCCTCTTTTCCAATCTCGATCTGAATTTTGGTCCGGTTCGCACCGGCCTTGTCGGCCGCAATGGCGTCGGAAAGTCCACGCTGCTGCGGCTGATTGCCGGAACTTGCACACCACAGGCCGGAAAGATCACGGTTGAGGGGAGCCTCGGCGTCCTGAGCCAGACCGTCCAGGTTAGCGCTGACGAGACCGTCGCCGATCTCTTCGGCGTCTCCGATGCAATTGCGGTCCTGAAGCGGGCCGAAGCCGGGCTGGCCAGCCTCGACGAGCTTGCGGCTGCCGACTGGACGCTTGAAACGCGGCTGGACGCTGCGCTCGCTCGCGTCGGTCTGAATGCGCCGTCGCAAACCCGCCTTGCCGCCCTTTCGGGCGGGCAGATGACCCGCGTGAAGCTCGCCGCCCTCGTCTTCAAGGAGCCCGATTTCATCCTGCTCGACGAGCCCACCAACAATCTCGATCGCGAGGGCCGCGCGGCGGTTGCCGCGCTGATGGCGGGCTGGCGCGGCGGCGCCGTCGTCGTCAGCCATGATCGCGAACTGCTCGACGAGATGGATGCGATCGTCGAACTGACGACACTGGGTGCAACGACCTACGGCGGAAACTGGAGCCACTATCGCGAACGCAAGGCACTCGAACTGGCGTCAGCCCGCCACGATCTGGCGGATGCGGAGCGACGTCTCGCCGAGGTCGAGCGCAAGACCCAGGAGATGGCCGAGCGCAAGGCACACAAGGACGCAGCCGGCCGCCGCAAGCGTGCCAAGGGCGATGCGCCGCTGCTGCTGCTTGATGCAAGGAAGGAGCGCAGCGAGAAGACCGGCGGCGACAATGCCCGGTTGGCGGATCGCCGGCGCGATAAGGCGACCGGCGATCTCGTGCAGGCGCGCGAGCGCATCGAGATCCTGCAGCCGCTCACTGTTCGGCTGCCGTCGACGGGTCTGCCCGCCGGGCGCAGCGTGCTGCAGGTCGACGACGCCAGCGTCGGCTATGAGGCCGGAAAACCTGTCGTCGATCGCCTCTCGCTGTCGATCGTCGGCCCCGAACGGGTGGCGCTTGTCGGTCGCAACGGCTCGGGCAAGACAACGCTGTTGTCGCTGCTGACAGGTGAAATCCAGCCGTGGTCCGGCCATGTCCGGGTCCAGGTTGCCCATGCGCTGCTGGATCAGCAGGTGCGCCTGCTCGATCCCGGCCGTTCGATCCGCGACAACTTCCGACACCTCAACCCGCAGGCAAGCGAGAACGATTGCCGGGCGGCGCTGGCGCGCTTCATGTTCCGCGCGGAGGCCGCGCTACAGGTGGTCTCGAGCCTCAGCGGCGGCCAGATGCTGCGGGCAGGGCTTGCCTGTGTTCTCGGCGGCGGCAGTCCGCCACAGCTGTTGATTCTCGACGAGCCGACCAATCATCTGGACATCGATTCCATCGAGGCGGTCGAGGCGGGGCTCAGAGCCTATGATGGGGCGTTGCTGGTCGTCAGCCACGACCGGGCGTTTCTCGAGGCGATCGGCATCACGCGCAGGCTCGAGCTCTTCTGAAAGCGTGGCCGGGCGGTCACTCCGCCCAGCGCGCGTCGCCGGTAAAGGCGATCGTCAGCCAGCGGTCAGGACCCGGATCGCCGATCTCGTCGCCGATCTCGGCGCGGATGACGTCGAAATCGGCAAGCGTTCCCACCGTCTGGTCCGGGGCACCGATCAGGTAGATTTCAATCGTCCGGGAACGACCGACCTTGGCCACATAGGTGCGAAAATCGGAAAAGCCGTGGCGGGCGACTGCGTTGGCAGCCGCCTGCCTGACGCGCTCGTCGAGTTCTGCGGGCGCGACCAGCAGGATCTCCTTCAACGCATGGTAGACGGTGCGGATCGGCAGCGGGATGAGGCAGAGCGTCAGCACGATCAGGATCGCCGGGTCCGCATAGGGCGTATAGTGCTCGTAGGCGGTGCCCTTCAGCGTCGCAGCGGTCAGGAACGCGACGAGCAGTGCGGCGGTGATGGTGCCGGACATCGCCCAGGCGCGCACGTCGAGCGCCAGGAATTCCGAGCCGATCGTGCGGTTCGCCCGCCGCCCGTAGACGAACATGACGGCGCAGATGATGACGACGACGGCGGCATAGGCAATCGCCCAGTCGAAGGCGAGTTCGCGACCGCCCGTCAGCAGCGAGTCGACCGCGTTGATCAGCGCGTAGAACGAAAGCGAGGCCAGAAGCCCGGCATTGAACAAGAGGACCATCGGCTCGATATGCCAGAAGCCCATCTGGAAGCGGTTGCTCTGGCGCGGGATCAGCCGCGTCACGCCGAGCGCCAGCACGGTCATCGCGGCGTCGACGGCGGAAAATACCCCGTCGAACATGATCGAGACCGAGCCGGACAGAAGTCCGAACAGCACACCCGTCGCGCCGACGACGATGGTCGCGGCAATCGACCGTTTCAGGACCGTCTGTTCGCTCAGGGTGCTCATGATTTTGTTTTTACTCCTGTTTCGGCGGCGTGCTTAGAGGACGGCAGTGTCGAAAAGGTGGCGCTGATTGCGACCATAGCGCGTCGGCAGCGCCCGAGACAGCCTTCGGGCACGCCCTCTAATGAAGCATGGCGTTGTATTTCCGCGCGCCTGCGCTCAAGATTGTCTTTCATTTTTCGGCGGGGTCGACGGAGGGGAGATGATCGTCGAGGTGTTTCTGGGTGCGCTCTTCGTGTTCGGCACGGTAGCGCTGACGCTTGCGTCCTATTTTCTCATGCGACTGATCATGGGCGGTGAGGCGGAAGGGCACGAAAAGGAACTCGCCAGTTCCGTCATCTTCCGGATATCGGCCCTGCACGGCCTGATCCTTGCCCTCGTCTTTGCCCAGGAGATGGTGGAATACCAGCAGCTCAAATACGAGATGGCGACGGAAGCCGGCGCAATCGCCGACATCTTCTTCGATGCCGAGCGCTATGGCGAGGCTTTCAAGGCGCCGATCCAGCAGGCAATGTCCGCCTACGCGGCCGAGGTGATCGATGGCGAATGGCAGTCGCTCGGTGACAATGGCCGCCTTTCGGCAAAGGCCTGGGTCCACTGGGATCACGCCTACCAGCAGGTGCTCAACCTTGATCCGGCCGACAAGCGCCAGGAGAGCCTGCGCGGCCAGATGCTGGAGCGACTGCACGATATCTCGCAAAGCCGGACCAAGCGGGAAAGCAATGTCGCGGACCAGATCGACAGCATCTTCTGGTTCGCGGCGCTGTCGGGCGTCATCTTCATCGCGCTTGCCTACTATGCCTACCCGCCGGTCAGGCGCAACCTGCTGCTGCTATGCCTCTTCGGCGCCTACACCGGGATCATCCTGTTCCTGATCTACGCCTTCTCCAATCCCTACCGGCCGCCCGCAGCGCTGGCGCCTGGGCCACTCGAGCGGGTGCAGCAGCAGATCACGGCGGCGACACCCGCGACGGGCGGATAGGGCGGACAGCCTGAACCGGCGGGCAGCCGGTCAGCCCATCTGGCTGCGTGGGTCAAGCGTCCGCAGGATTCTTCCACTCAGTGATGCGAAACTTGAAAAAATCGTCCGAATCGGCCTGCAGCAGGGCCTCGACCTGGGCGTAGAGCAAATCGAAATTCGCGCCATCGTCGGCGGCGGTGCCGAGCTGCCGGCCGCCGGCGATCGCATGCGCCCGGTATTCGTAGTCACGCTTCAGGCGCTCGAGCGAAAGCTGTGTCTTGCGAAAATGCCGCCACTCCTCACCCCAGCGAAAGTGCGTGTCGATCCCGGTCAGTATGGCGATCGCAACGGCCACATGCGTCACATATGTCGAATCGTGGGCAGCAAGCGCAGGCAACACCGCACCAGATACGATCAGCATCAGCCTCACCGCAATGAAGCCGCACATCGGTCGATCGGCCAGATTCTTGCTTTCCTTGATCGACGCGTTGAGATGGGCGAGATAACCAGTAACAAATGCGTCGTTCGCCATGGCCGGCCCCCTCTGATCGCGCCGAGTTTCCGTCAAACACTCTTGCGCATGCAAGCACCCTTCACGGCTGCGAACAAGCGGCAATACAATCGCCCCAAAGCGATCCTCGTGATGTGCTAGCCCTCAGATAGGGGATCGCCCGCTAGGCGAGATGACCGTGCCGCAGCAGATCGGAGGTGACTTCGCCGCTGCCTGCCGACTTGGCGCGTGCCGTCTGAGGGCGCGGGGGAGGCATCGACTGGCCGATTGCAAACATCAGTGCGCTCGCCGCCGCGATCAGCGCGAACAAAAGGAACATGGCCGTGCCGCCGACGGCACCCAGCGCCAGGCCGCCGACGAGCGGGCCGAGAAAGTTTCCGAGCGACGACAACGAATGGGCGCCGAAATAGGTGCCGCGGTTGCCGGCGTCGGAAATGCCGTCGACCAGCATGTACTCCGAGGGCACGACCAGCACTTCGCCGATGGTGAAAAGGATCATCGAGGCGATCAGCATTTCTGCGCCGGTCGAGGCGGCAAAGCCGATTTCGCCGACCAGGAACAGCAGGCAGCCGAGGGACAGCGCGCGCATCGCCCCCATCCGCTCGATGACGAAACGGGCAGGCGTGCTGGCGATCACCACCGTTGCGGCATTGGTCGAGACCAGCAGCGCAAAGAGCGTGACGCCGTCCTTGAAATCGGCGTTCAGATATTGCGATAGGGTCACGGACCACTGGCCATGGACCGCCAGCAGCAACGTGCCGCCGATGACGAAGAAGACGAGCCGCCGGTCGCGCAGCGCTGAAACGAGGGCGCGCCAGCCGCCAGCCTCGGACGAACGATCCGTCGCGGTCCCCTGGCGCCCGGCTGCGTCAGGCACGGCGAAGAACAGCACGAGGGCGAAGGCGGCGTGCATCACGCCGGCGACCACGAACAGCGTCGTATACTCGGCGCCCACCCAAACACCGATCAACGGCCCGATCGCCCAGCCGGCATTGATGGTGAGATACCGCCAGGAGAATACCTTGAGGCGCAGGTGCTCGGGTGCTGCGTCGCTCATCAAGGCGCGCGCAACGGGCTCATAGACGGCAGCGGCGACTGCCGAGACGATGTGCGCCAGTGCAAAGGCGGCAATCGACTGCGCCAGCCCCAGTCCTGCGAGCGCCAGGCTAGCCATGAGGAGGGCGGCGGTGAGCATCCCCTTGCGGCCGATCCGGTCAGAAAAGGTGCCGGCAAAGGGGCTGACGACCGCGCCGAGCAGCGGTCCGGCACCGAGCAGCGCGCCGATGCTCGCGGGATTGAGGCCGAAATCGGCTTGCAGGCGGATCGCGAGAAACGTCAGGCTCATGCCTTTTGCGATCGTCACCACGCCGGAGCCGGCAATGAGAAGAAGCGCCACAAGGCGGCCGGCATTTTCGGAATAGGCAGTCATCGTGGTACCTGCAGGCTGGTCGCCGCCGGTCCGTTTGGAGCGCGCGCGGCAAAGAGGCGGGAAAGCTCCTACGACTACAGCTGACGCGTGTGCTTCGCAAGCCGGCTGTTGCCGGGCGGAGATGATACGCGCGTTTGGCCGCCCTCAGCCCTTGGCCCGTTGTTGCCATTCCGTATAGAGCGGTGTCACGCCGTCTTCCTCGACCGGGACATGGCGAAAACGCATCGCCTGCTCCGCAATCGGCCTTGCCAGTTCGGCGTAGATAGCGGCAGTCGACAGGCCGAAAGGTTCGGCATCCGCGTTCGAATGGGCGTAGGCAATGTCGGTGATGCCGACCATGCGCATGGCCGCAAGGCACATCGGGCACGGCTGGCCGCTGGCATAGACGGCGGCCCCTTCGAGCCGCGGGGAGGCGAGCGTCCGGGCTGCGGCGCGCACTGCGTTGAGTTCGGCATGGGAGGTCGGATCGCCCGTCGACAGCATCTCGTTGACACCGCGCCCGACGATCTCGCCGTCCTTGACGACAACGGCGCCGAACGGGCGCCCGCCCTTTGCTATGTTGTTGCGGGCAAGCGTGATTGCTTCGGCGAGATAGGTCTTTTCCGGGTCCATGGGATCGTTCCTACCGAGCGCCGGCTTGAGCCAGCAGCTTCTCGATGCGATCGTAGCCGCGTCGGCGCGCATGCGTCAGCGGGCTCACGCCTTCGCCGTCGGCAAGATTGACGTCGGCGCCGGCCTCGACCAGCAATCGCACGATTTCCGTGTGTTTTTCGCCGCCGGTGCCGAGGATGATCGCCTCGAGAAGAGCCGTCCAGCCAAGCCGGTTGACGTGGTCGACGTCGACCCCGGCCCCGATCAGTGTCCTGACGGTTTCGACATGGCCACGTTCGGCGGCCGGGATCAGCGCCGTTCCCCCATAGCGATTGGTGCTCTTGAGGTCGGCGCCGTTTTCAAGCGTCAGTTTCAGGATCTCGAGCTGGCCGCGCGCGCCGGCATAAAGATAGGGGCTGTCCTGGATCTTGTCCTTGGCGTTGACGTCAGCGCCGGCCTCGATCAGCACGCGCGCCGCGTCGATGCGGTTGCCGTGGGTGGCCACGAGCAGGGCGGTGGCGCCGCTGGCGTCGCGCGCCTCGATGCTTGCGCCGTCCTTCATCAAGGTCCGCACCTTGGTCACGTCGCCGGCCTCGGCGGCGGAAATCAGCTGGTTTTCGAGCATGGAGGCCCCCACGATGTCAGGTGAAAGGCTGAAGGCGGCGAACGAAGCGCCAGCCAGCGCGCCTAAAAGTCTTGGTCGCATGTCCATCTTTCCGATCATGCAGGGCAGCCGGACGGGCGACTGCCTCGCCTTTGCTCGACGCGATCCTGTGCTTAACTGATCCGCTCCGCGAGCATTTCAAGAGCTCAAGTCGTGCGCTCCCCTTCGGCCGTCTCCCACACCCGGCAACGGTCTGAAGCAACTGACCATAGGCAGGCGGCAATCCGTCCGGAAATTAATTCTATGGATGCTGGCCAGTGGAAATATGAATGAAGCGCTTCGGGTCGCAATACCTCGGTCGCGTCACAGCATCGAACGGCTGAGGCCGCCGTCGACCGGCAGGGCAACGCCGGTGATGTAGCCCGCCGGGCGGCTTGCGAGGAAGGCTGCGGCTGCGCCGAACTCGGCCGGCGTGCCATAGCGTCCGAGCGGGATCTCCTGTTGGCTGCGGGCGGCAACCGTGGCGATGTCGACGCCTTCGCTTTCGGCGTCCATCCGGTCGAAACTGAGCGTGCGGTCGGTGGCGAGCCGCCCGGGAAGCAGCAGGTTGACGGTCACGCCTTCGGCCGCGACTTCGCCGGCAAGGGTCTTCAGCCAGCCGGCGACCGCGCTTCGAAGCGCGTTCGATGCGGTGAGGCCGGCGATCGGCTCGCGGATGCTGGTCGACGCAACGGCGATGACCCTGCCGAAGCCGCGGGTGCGCATGCCCGGCAGCAGCCGGCCAGTGACGCGCATCCCGGCAAGAACCATGGTTTCGAACTGCGCGCGCCAGAAATCGGGGTCGATCGCCGAAGCATCCGAGGGCGGCGGGCCGCCGCCGTTGAGAACAAGAATGTCGATGCTGCCGAAATCCGCTTCGATCTGATCCAGCACGCCGTCGAGTGTGTCGGGTTTGGAAAGGTCGAGCGCATAACCTCGGGCCGCCGGGCCGATGGCGCTTGCAGCCTTTGCCGCGGCATTCAGATCACGGCCGGTGAGTGCCACGGCCACCCCCTCGGCGGTCAGAGCCTCGGCGATGCCGCGACCCAGCCCCTTGCTGCCGCCCAGCACCAGTGCGCGTTTTCCAGCGATACCAAGATCCATGCTCGATCCTCCTCGATTGCCGCGTCCAGAATGGCTCGTGTTTGCAGCTACACCAGATCTTCTCATAGCGGTATCGATTTGATCGTCGAAAGTCGGCCAATCAAGAAAACCCGGCCGCGTCGCGACCGGGTTTTCAAGCACCCTCCCTTGATCCACCGCTTTAGCGGCAGATGCGGATCTTCTTGTAGTAGAGGTTGCCGTAGCTGTCGTAGCGCTTGACGGTCTTCAGGAAGCAAGTGGGCGCGTCGTCGTAGTAATAGGGTCCGCCGTAGTAGCCGCCGACATAACCGACACGGCCGTTCCAGCCATTGCCGTAGTACCCGTTTCCGAAGCCGATCGAGAACCCGCCGGCCTTGGACGGCGCGGCAAAGGAGACGGCGGCGGTGACGGCGACAACGGCTGCGACGATGAACTTGCGCATGAACTCTCTCCTCTGGAATTGTTGGGATGATCGTTCGTCATCCATGAGACGAAAGTCGCATGCTTCCGATGTATGCGCAGTTCCGAATGGAACACGGTGCGGTCGGCGCTTGCGGGAGACCGCAACCGCCGACCGCGGGCCACAGGCTTTTAGACGGCAATGGGCGCCGCCGGCGCGCGGACGCGCGCCATCGCAAACACGTCGGCCAGCACGCCGTGCCTCAGCGCATAGGCCCGGTGCGTGCCCTCCATCTCGAATCCGGCCTTGCGATAGAGCGCGATCGCAGCCTCGTTGTCGGTAAAGACCGTCAGCTCGATGCGGCTGATGCCGAGCCAGTTGTCGGCGGCATCGATCAGCGCCGTCAGCAATGACTTGCCGATACCTTCGCCACGATGATCGTCGTCGACACTGATGCCAAGTGCCGCCGAATGCTGGCGCCGTCCCTTACTGCGGTGCAGTCCGGCCATGCCGAGAATGCGGCCGGCGCGCTCGGCGACAACCACGACACTGTCGTCTGACAGGCTCTCCAGCCATTTGCGCGTCAGTTCCGGGGTCGAAAAAGGCTGGCGCAGCGTGCCCGAGCGGATGCCTGGCTGGCTCATCAGCGCCGCGATTGCCTCGAAGTCGACGATGCGGGCGGCGCGGATACTGATTTTGGAAGGGGCGGGTGTTTCGCTCATTGTTTCCTCTCGTTTTCTCCGAGGAAACAGGATCCAACCCTGCGCGCCTCGGCAGGGTTGGCTGGGGGACATTCCGCTTAAATCAGCGCGACAGGCCTCCCGCACACCCCTGGGGTATGCGTGCAAAGCGTCATCACGAGAATCGAGCGATTGTCCATGAGGGCAGGATAACAAGCGCAGGTGGAAAGACAAGCCCGCCCGTGCCGGCCAAGGCGCGGGCGGAAGATCAGGTCACCTGCCAGGCGATGTAGATGAGCGTGGCCGCGATCAGCCAGAGGGCGACGCGGCCGGAGCGCGTATGGCGCGCCTCCGCCTTGCCGATCGCATGCGCGGTCTCGGCGTCGAAGCGCAGGCCGTTCTCGCTCATCGCCATGATCTCGCTCGAGAATTTTTCCGTGCGAGCGGCGATCTCCGGGGCCGCTTCTGCCAGACGCAGTGCCGCATGCAGGCCATCGCGCAGATCGCCGACGATGCGCTTCGGCCCGAGATTGTCGCGGATCCACTTGCCCACCACCGGTTCGGAGGCCTTCCACATGTTGAAGCGTGGATTGAGTGTGCGGGCGACACCCTCGACGACGACCATCGTCTTTTGCAGCATGACGAGCTCGGGGCGCGTCTGCATGTCGAAGAGCTCGGTGACCTCGAAGAGCAGCGTCAGCAGCTTCGCCATCGAGATGGTCTCGGCCGGCTGGCCATGGATCGGCTCGCCGATGGCGCGGATCGCCTGGGCAAAGCTCGCCGCATCGTGATGGGAGGGCACGTAGCCCGCCTCGAAATGTACGTCGGCGACGCGCTGGTAGTCACGGGTGATGAAGCCGAAGAGGATTTCGGCCAGGAACCGCCGTTCCTTCTTGCCGAGGCGACCGACGATGCCCATGTCGACGGCGACGATGTGGCCGTCGTCATCGACGAAAAGGTTGCCCTGGTGCATGTCGGCGTGGAAGAAGCCGTCGCGCAGCGTGTGGCGCAGGAAGGACTGGATCAGCACCTCGGCAAGCAGGTTGAGGTCGTGGCCGGCGGCCTTCAGCCCCTCGATATCCGACATCTTGACGCCGTCGATCCACTCCATGGTGACGACGTCGCGACCGGTCCGTTCCCAGTCGACCTTGGGCACGCGGAAGCCGGAATCCTCCTTGGTGTTCTCGCCAAGCTCGGAAAGGGCTGCGGCCTCCAGTCGAAGATCCATCTCGATCTTCGTCGTCTGCTCCAGCGTCTTGGTGACCTCGACCGGCTTCAGCCGGCGCGTATAGGGCAGGAAACGCTCCTGCATGTGGCTGACGAGGTACATCGCCTCGATGTCGGAGGCAAAGCGCAGGCGAACACCGGGACGGATGACCTTGACTGCGACCTTTTCCGGCTTGCCGTCACGTATGACGATCGCCGGGTGCACCTGCGCGATCGAGGCGGCCGCCATCGGCTCGGAGAACTCGGCGTAGAGGTCGTCGACCTTCCGGCCGAGCGAGCCTTCGATCGCGGCCCTTGCCTCGCTCGACGGGAAGGTGGCCATGCTGTCTTGCAACAGCGAAAGGTCGGCGGCGAACTCCGCGCCGACGACGTCGGGGCGCGTTGCCAGGAACTGGCCGATCTTCACATAGGAAGGACCAAGGCGGGCGACGGCGCGCGACAGCCGGTCGCTGCGCTCTTCGCCGGGCACCTTGCGGCGCGCCAGCACGCCTGCGACTTTCTGCGCAAACCGTGCGAAGGGGGGCAGGTGCTCGGACGGCACCGCCGAAACGACCCCTTCGCGCACGAGAACCCAGCCGATCCGCGCGAGGCGGACATATGCTCCAGGCGTGCTCATGAGGATCAGATTTTCCAGCCGGAATGCAGCGCCGCGATGCCGCCGGTATAATTGGTGAAGGAGACGCGCGAGAAGCCCGCCTCCACAATCATCGCGGCGAAGTCCTTCTGGTTCGGAAACTTGCGGATCGATTCCACCAGATACTGGTAGGGCGCCTCGTCACCGGTGATCAGCTTGCCGAACTTCGGGATCGCGTTGAATGACCAGGCGTCATAGAAACGGTCGAGCAGGGGCATCTCCACCTCGGAGAATTCGAGCACGAGCAGGCGGCCGCCGCGCTTCAGCACGCGATGGGCCTCCTTCAGCGCGACGTCGATGCGCGGCACGTTGCGGATGCCGAAGGCGATCGTATAGGCGTCGAAGCTGTTGGCCTCGAACGGCAGTTCCTCGGCATTGGCCTCGACGAACGTCAGATTGGCGGAGAGTTTCTTCTTTTCCGCCCGCTCGGCGCCGACGGCGAGCATCGAGCCGTTGATGTCGAGCACCGTCGAATGCGCCTTGCGGTCGGAGGCCTCGATGATGCGGAAGGCGATGTCACCGGTGCCGCCGGCAACGTCGAGGGTCCTGTAGCCCTCGCGGCGCGGCGGGTTCAGCGCCGCGATCATCGCGTCCTTCCAGGCGCGGTGCAGGCCGGCCGACATCACGTCGTTCATGATGTCGTAGCGCTTGGCCACCTTATGGAAGACATCGTTGACGAGCGGCTGCTTTTCGCCGGCGCCGACGTTGCGGAAACCGAAGGATATTTCCATGCCGCCATCTGCCGATACGCGCTGATCCGTCATACGAAGAACTCCACCTGAACCAATTTTTCCGGCACCATAGCGAAAAGGCCCGCCACACGCTATCTCGTGGGCGGGACCGCGGCTGCGGCATAGCGCACCCCTATAGGATAAGAAGGCCGCCAAGGAAATGCCATCCGCCGTCTCTGCGGATGGCCCCCCGCATGAAGGAGTGCAGTGATGCCGGAATTGCCAGAGGTCGAAACCGTCAAGCGCGGCCTGGCGCCGACCATGGAGGGCGCGCTCCTTGTCAACGCGGAACTGCGCCGGCCGGATCTCAGGTTTCCGTTCCCGGAAAATTTCGCATCGACCGTTTCCGGCCAGCGGATCGTCTCCTTGTCGCGCCGCGCCAAGTATCTAATGATCGATCTGGAAGCCGGTGACGTCATCATCGCCCATCTCGGCATGTCCGGCTCCTTCCGCATCGAGGCCGGTTCGGCCCCGGCGACGCCAGGTGAATTCCACCACCCCCGCGGCAAGGACGAGAAGCACGACCACGTCGTCTTTCATCTCGATGGCTCAAGCGGTCCGGTGCGGGTGATCTACAACGATCCGCGCCGCTTCGGTTTCATGGATCTTGCACGCCGGGATACGGTCGCCTCGCATGCCTATTTCCGTGCGCTCGGCGAGGAGCCGACCGGCAACATGCTGGACGCCGTCTATCTGGCGGCGCGCTTCGAGCGCAAGGCGCAGCCGTTGAAGGCGGCGCTGCTCGACCAGAAGAACATCGCCGGGCTCGGCAATATCTATGTCTGCGAGGCGTTGTGGCGCTCGGGCCTGTCGCCGCTGAAGCCGGCGGGCGACCTCGTCGACAAGCGCGGCAAGCCGAAGGACGGCCTGCTCAGACTGACGGACGCCATCCGGCAAGTCATCGCCGACGCGATCGCGGCCGGCGGCTCGTCGCTGAAGGACCATATCCAGGCCGACGGCTCGCTCGGCTACTTCCAGCACTCCTTCTCGGTCTATGATCGCGAAGGAGAGGCTTGCCGCACGACCGGATGCAACGGTACCGTCGCCCGCATCGTGCAGGCGGGCCGGTCAACCTTCTATTGCCCGAACTGCCAGAAGTGAGCTTCGCGCCAGCGGTGCGGCGCCCGAGATGAACCGGAGGAACGAGAATGGCTTACGAAACCCTGTTGGTCGAAACGCGTGGTCGCGTCGGCCTTGTGACGCTCAATCGCCCACAGGCGCTCAATGCGCTGAATTCGACCGTCATGCGCGAGCTCACCGCAGTGCTGAAGGCCTTTGACGCCGACAGGGACATCGGCGCCGTGGTCATCACCGGCTCGGAAAAGGCCTTTGCCGCCGGCGCCGACATCAAGGAAATGCAGACGCTCGATTTCGTCGACAGCTATCTTGGCGACTTCATCGGCGGATGGGAGCAGGTGGCAGGTGCCCGCAAGCCTGTCATCGCGGCTGTTTCCGGCTACGCGCTCGGCGGCGGCTGCGAGCTCGCGATGATGTGCGACTTCATCATCGCCTCGGAGACGGCCAAGTTCGGCCAGCCGGAAATCACGCTCGGCGTCATTCCGGGCATGGGCGGCTCGCAGCGGCTCACCCGTGCGGTCGGCAAGGCCAAGGCCATGGACCTTGTCCTGACCGGCCGCATGATGGACGCGGCGGAGGCCGAACGCGCGGGACTCGTTTCGCGTGTGGTCCCGGGCGACAAATTGATGGAGGAAGCGATGGCTGCGGCCGAGAAGATCGCCTCCTTCTCGCTGCCGTCGGTGATGATGGCGAAGGAGGCTGTGAGCCGTTCGCTGGAGCTGACGCTTGCCGAAGGACTGCGTTTCGAGCGCCGGCTCTTCCAGTCGCTGTTTGCGACCGAGGACCAGAAGGAGGGCATGTCCGCCTTTGCTGCCAAGCGCAAGCCGGAGTTCAAACATCGCTAGCCCGGACGCTTGGCGCGCAGATTCTGGAAAATGCGCGTTGACGGGGCGGCCGTTTCCCGCTATACGCCGCCCTCAGTTTGGAACGCCAATCTGGGCTTTCCGGAAATACTCCCGAATTGCATTGATGACAGGTCGCAGTGACCCGGCACGGCGAGGGCGGAGTTCATGTCAGTTTTCGAAGAGAGGCACCAATGGCCAATACAACTTCGGCGAAAAAGGCGACCCGCAAGATCGCACGCCGCACTGCAGTGAACAAGGCTCGTCGTTCGCGCGTCCGTGGCTTCATCCGCAAGGTCGAAGAAGCGATCGCAACCGGCGACCAGGCCGTCGCGGCCGCAGCGCTCAAGGCAGCTCAGCCCGAGCTGATGCGCGCAGCCACCAAGGGCGTCCTGCACGCCAACACTGCATCGCGCAAGGTTTCGCGCCTCGCACAGCGCGTGAAGTCGCTTTCGGCCTAATCCGGCTAAGAAAAATCTGTTGATCGAGAGCCCGGCCCTTGCGCCGGGCTTTTCGGATTCATACTTCTGTCATCGCGAGCGCTCATCTGGTAGTCTTTCCGTATGTCAGGGCGATGACAAATTTTATATAAGTTTTTCAATGACTTGCGAGAGGTCCTTATCAAATGGATGTCTCTGGCTGGGGGTCTCCGAGGCCCGTATTGAGTCAAGCGAATTTTTATTTTTTTTCTTTTTCGCCAGCTAAGCAAAGGGCGGAAAATCAAAACCCTTGATTCAACAGGGATTCTTCACGGACTCGGAATGCGGCAAGCAAATGGCGGCGGGAGAGTCAACGGCCGGCGCTTAAGGTTGCGTAAAAATCGCGATTGATCTTGCCCATCGATCCTGCCTAAATGCCCTCCACAGGGGACACGGACCACATCTGTAAAAGGAAGCAAAAAAGGCCATTTCCAAGAAATGGCTTCGATGTTTCTGTCCTTTGTATCAGGGCGGCTCCACGTCGTTCAATCAGACAAGTTGAAGGTAAAAAACCGGTTGGGTCACTCCACACCGGACGAGGAACTTTCGTCTTATGATTGTGACGCGGCCGCCTACAGCGCTGTGCGCCCTGTCGGGCTGCAAGGGCGCTGTGGCGCTTTGCAAGGCCGCATGTCTGTCCTTTGATCGGCGACGAGCAGGGGAGGCATGCACGGGGTCTCGATGACGGTGCAAGCGGCACCTGGCGCGAGACCAAGGTCCAATGCGCGGCTCAACGCTTCGTACGAGGGTGCGGAGAGCTGTTGGCGAGGAGGAGGATCCGGAACGGTGCGGGAGCGCACCCAAGGGATTGTTGACGATTAGGCGCGAGGGGACGTCTGCAGGCCCACAAGGGCGAGCGGATGCGCGTAGCGCGCAGCGAGGCGGGAGATGAGGAGCCCGGCGTCGCTTGCGACTGTGACGTTCGGCGAATGCGGCATGGCCCCTCTGGGGCGCCGCGGGCGCGGGACATAAGAGATGACGCCGGCAGCGATGACGGCATCTGAACATGAATTGGAAGGCGGCAAAATGCAGATGAATTTGGTGACGGCGGGCGCACTTCAGAAAGAAGGAGACGCATTCCAGGCCGGAAGCAATCTATCTCAGGCGGCGGGGGAAAAATCCGACATGAGGCACGACGCACTGTTCGAGCGGGTAAGTGCGCGTCTCAAAGCTCAGGTCGGTCCGGATGTCTTTGCAAGCTGGTTTGGGCGTCTGAAGCTCCATTCCGTATCCAAGAGCGTCGTGCGCCTCTCGGTGCCGACCACGTTCCTGAAGTCCTGGATCAACAATCGGTATCTCGATCTCATCACGTCGATCTTCCAGCAGGAAGATGGCGAGATTCTGAAGATCGAAATCCTGGTGCGCACCGCAACGCGCGGCGCCCGGCCGATGGTTCAGGAAGACGTGCTGCCGCAGGCGACCGAAACGACGCCGGCTCAGCCTGCCGCGCGCCGCCCGGCCGCCGCCCAGCCGGTGGCAACCGTTGCAGCCGCGACGATCGCCAGCGTCCAGAGGCCGGCCCAGGCGCCGCTCTTCGGATCGCCGCTCGACCAGCGCTACAATTTCGAGAGCTTCGTCGAGGGATCGTCGAACCGCGTCGCGCTTGCCGCAGCCCGCACCATCGCTGAAGCCGGCGCCGGTGCCGTGCGCTTCAACCCGCTGTTCATTCACTCGAGCGTTGGCCTCGGCAAGACCCACCTCTTGCAGGCAATCGCCATCCAGGCGCTGCAGAGCGCGCGCGCACCGCGCGTCGTCTACCTGACGGCCGAATACTTCATGTGGCGCTTCGCCACCGCGATCCGCGACAACGATGCCCTGTCGCTGAAGGAGTCGCTGCGCAACATCGATCTCCTGATCATCGACGACATGCAGTTCCTGCAGGGTAAGTCGATCCAGCACGAATTCTGCCATCTCCTGAACATGCTGCTCGATTCCGCAAAGCAGGTGGTCGTTGCTGCCGACCGTGCGCCCTGGGAGCTGGAATCGCTCGACAGCCGCGTTCGCTCGCGCCTTCAGGGCGGCGTTGCCATCGAGATGGACGGCCCGGACTACGACATGCGTCTCGAAATGCTGAAGCGTCGTCTGGACACGGCCCGGCAGGACGATACCTCGCTCGACATCCCCGGCGATATCCTCAGCCACGTCGCGCGCAACATCACTGCAAGCGGCCGCGAGCTGGAAGGCGCCTTCAATCAGCTGCTCTTCCGTCGCTCGTTCGAGCCGCAGCTGTCGATCGAACGCGTCGATGAATTGCTCGGCCACCTCGTCAACGCCGGCGAACCCCGCCGCGTGCGGATCGAGGACATCCAGCGCGTCGTCGCCAAGCACTACAACGTCTCGCGCCAGGAGCTGGTCTCCAACCGCCGCACCCGCGTCATCGTCAAGCCGCGCCAGATCGCCATGTATCTGTCGAAGACGCTGACCCCGCGCTCCTTCCCGGAGATCGGTCGCCGCTTCGGCGGTCGTGACCACACGACCGTTCTTCATGCGGTGCGCAAGATCGAGGAGTTGATCTCTGGCGATACCAAGCTCAGCCACGAGATCGAGCTTTTGAAGCGCCTGATCAACGAATAGTCGGCGCCGACCCGTTCCTGAAGAAAGGGCCCGGTTCTCCGGGCCCTTTCGTTTATGGCACAGCTTTGAGGATGGTTCTCGGTGGGCGCGGTGGCGGTGCGCTCTCGGCGCCCTGTTCTGCGCGCGCTTCCTCGATGATCCAGGCGCGGAATGCCGTGACCGGCGGCCGGTCGAGGGCTGCCGGCGGGTAGACGAGATGATAGGCAAGCCCGGTCATCACGCCCTCGGGGAAGGGGGCCTCCAGGACGCGATCGGCCAGTTCGCGCCGGACCAATGACAGACGCACAAGCGCCACGCCGTCACCCGCCTTTGCCGCCTCGATCGCGCCGTTGCTGTTGACGAAGACCGGCCCGCGGCCTGCGTCGACCCCTTCTGCGCCCGCCGCATCCAGCCATAACCTCCAATCCTGTCGATGGACGTCGTGCAGCAGCACGTGCGCCGAGAGATCGCCGGGCGTGTCGAGCGGCAGCCTGGCCCTGAGCGCCGGGTGCAGCACCGGCACCGGGTCGTCGTCGATCAGCCGTTCACTGACAAGCCCGTCGTAGCGGCCGAGCCCGTGGCGGATGGCGATGTCGACGCCGTCCGCGTGAAAGTCCGTCAGCCGGTTGGTCGTGCTGATGCGCACGTCGATACCCGGCACATGCTGCTCGAAGGCGCCGATGCGGGGTACCAGCCATTGGGCAGCGAAGGTCGGGGTGCAGCTCACCGTCAGCATCGGCGCACGCTTGCGCGCCGTCAGCTCCTCGGTCGCTTCCCGCATCATGCGAAATGCCCGCCGCAGCGTCGCGAAGTAGCTGCTGCCGTCCTCCGTCAGCACCAGTTGTCTTGGCCGTCGCTCAAACAGCGCCACACCGAGTGTCTGTTCCAGCTCCCTGACCTGCAGACTGACGGCGCCAGGCGTGACGTTGAGCTCGTTCGCGGCCTTGGTGACGCTCAGGTGTCGCGCGGCAGCCTCGAAGGCGCGAAGGGACGCGAGAGAGGGAAGGGAAGTCGCCATGGTTTAGCTAAGCTCAATCATGTGCCGAAAAATGATCGTTTGTTCAGAGCCGGATATCCTGAGAATAATGGCACATTCTCGCGACGGTCAACACCGTCATGATTTAGGACAGCAAACAAATTGAGGGTTCGGTTATGTCGCAGCCGGTTCAAGCCAAGGTTATGGGAGCCCGCGAATGGGACATGTTGATCCTTCTGTCCCTGCTCTGGGGCGGCTCCTTCTTTTTTATCGGTATCGCCGTCAAGGCGCTGCCGCCCATCACCATCGTGGCGCTGAGGGTCAGCCTGGCTGCGGTCACACTGCTCGTCATCGTGCGTCTGATGGGATTGTCGATGCCGCGGGACCGCCGCGTCTGGGTGGCCTTCTTCGGCATGGGGCTGCTCAACAACCTCATCCCCTTTTCGCTGATCGTCTGGGGGCAGACGCATATCGCCAGTGGCCTTGCCTCGATCCTCAACGCCACCACGCCGCTTTTCGGGGTGATCGTCGCGCATCTTCTGACCGATGACGAGAAGTTGACGGTCAACCGTTTCGCCGGCGTCGCCGTCGGTTTCCTCGGCGTTGCCATGATGATCGGGCCGGCGGCGCTCGGCGGTCTCGGATCCAATCTCCTTGCGCAGATCGCCATTCTCGGCGCAGCCCTCTCCTATGCGCTCGCCGGCGTCTTTGCCCGCCGTTTCAAGCGCATGGGCGTGGCACCGATCGTTACGGCCACCGGCCAGGTGTCGGCATCGAGCATCATGCTTGTGCCGCTGTCGCTGCTGATCGACCACCCCTGGTCGCTTCCCATGCCCGGCCTCGACGTCTGGGCGGCGATCATCGGCATCGCGCTCGTTTCGACGGCGCTCGCTTACGTCCTGTTCTTCCGCATCCTCGAGACGGCCGGTGTGACCAACCTGATGCTGGTCACCTTCCTGATCCCGGTCAGCGCCATCCTGCTCGGCGCGATGTTCCTCGGCGAAACGCTGGAGGCAAAGCATTTTCTCGGCATGACCTTGATCGCGGCGGGTCTCGCGGCAATCGACGGGCGGCTGCTGCGCCTCTTTTCCAGGCCGGTGGTCGACCCCACGTTAGAGTGCCGCGAGAACGGCTGAACGTTCCTTATTTGCACGCATTGCGGGCCGGTGGGCGAAAGCACCACCGGCCCTGTTTTTTTCACCCGGGTTGTCGGCTATTGCTTGCCGCCACCGTCTTTGTTTCAGGAGCAGGAATTCCGATGCTTTACGCCGTGTTTTGCTACAACAACGAAAATGTCACGAATACATGGAGCAAGGAGGAGGACGAGAGGGTGATGCGGGACATGGCGGCGGTCGAGCGCAAATATGCCGAAGCCGGCAAGCTTGGGCCGATCGCCCGGCTGATGCCGACGAGCACGGCGACGACGCTCAGGCACACCCATTCGGAGACGATGGTGCTCGACGGTCCTTTCGCCGAGACGAAAGAGCAGTTGCTCGGTTTCTTCGTCATCGACAGTGCCTCCCTCGACGAAGCACTCGAATTCGCCCGCGACCTCGGCAATGCCAACCCATCGGCCGGCTCCTATGAAATCCGTCCCCTTGCCATCTACAAACCCAGTGAGCTTGCTTCATGACAGACACAGCCTGGATAGACCTCGCACTCGTTTCCGCACGGCCACAGGCGGTAGGCGCGCTTCTTCGCTACTTCCGCAATCTCGATACCGCCGAGGAAGCGTTTCAGGAGGCCTGCATCCGGGCATTGAAAGCGTGGCCGAAGAGCGGCCCGCCGCGCGATCCGGCGGCGTGGCTGATCTTCGTCGGCCGCAACAGCGGCATCGACAAGTTAAGGCGCCAATCACGCGAGACGGCTTTGCCGCCCGAAGAGATCCTCTCCGACCTCGAGGACCAGGAGAGCTATCTCGCCGACAAGCTGGATGGGTCGCACTATCGTGACGACATCTTGCGGCTGCTGTTCGTCTGCAGCAACCCGGCACTTCCGGCCACCCAGCAGATCGCGCTGGCGCTGCGCATCGTCTCGGGGCTCTCGGTCAAGCAGATCGCCAGGGCCTTCCTCGTGAGCGAAGCGGCGATGGAGCAACGCATCACCCGCGCCAAGTCCCGTGTGGCTGCCGCGGGCCTTGCGTTCGAGACGCCGGATGCGGCCGATCGATCCGACCGGCTCGCGGCCGTCGCAACCATGATCTACCTCGTCTTCAACGAGGGCTATTCGGCGATGAACGGCCCGGACAGCGTTTCGGCCGATCTCTGCCAGGAGGCGATCCGGCTCGGGCGCCTGCTCTTGGAACTGTTTCCTGCCGAACCTGAGATCATGGGGCTGACGGCCTTGATGATGATCCAGCATTCGCGCGCGCGTGCCCGCTTCGACGCAGACGGGGCCGTCATCTTGCTCGAAGACCAGGACCGATCCTTGTGGAACCGTCCGCTGATCGACGGGGCCCTGGCGCTGATCGACAGGGCGATGGGCTATCGCCAGCCGGGCGCCTACCAGATCCAGGCGGCAATCGCCGCGCTGCACGCCCGCGCCGAGCGCCCTGACGATACCGATTGGGCGCAGATCGATCTGCTTTACCAGGCACTCGAACGGCTGCAACCCTCGCCGGTTATCACGCTCAATCGGGCGGTTGCGGTCTCCAAGCGCCAGGGTCCGCAGGCCGCGCTTGCGATGATCGAGCCGCTCGCCGACAAGCTGTCGGGCTATTTCTATTTCCACGGCCTGAGCGGCCACCTCTTGAAGCAATTGGGCAAGGTGCGCGAAGCGCGGGTCGCCTACGACCACGCCATCGCGCTTGCCACCAATGCCGCCGAATGCACCTTCATTCGCATGCAACTCGACAAGCTCGACGAGGGCTTGGGCGCCGAAAACACCTCCGTCGAAAAAAGGTGAAAAAGTCTCAGGGCTTCTGTCGGGATCGGTCGCCTTGCCACGTCTTTGGATTGAAAACGAGATCCAAGGAGAAACCCCAGTGAACACCAGCCTAGCCATTCCCGCCCCGACCGCAAAATCCGTCATCCTCGGCCGCGTGCTGAGCGGTGTGCTCGTCGCCTTCCTCATCTTCGATGCCGCCATCAAGCTCGTGCCGCTTCAGGTCGTCACCGAAACCATGGTGGCGCTCGGTTATCCCGCCGATCAGGGGCTGGCGCGGCTGCTCGGCATCCTCACGCTGTTGTGCACCGTGCTCTACGTCATTCCGCGCACCTCGATCCTCGGGGCCATTCTTTTGACCGGCTATCTCGGCGGCGCGATGGCGACGCATCTGCGGGCCGGCAGCCCGCTGTTTTCTCACTTGCTCTTCGGCTTCTATCTCGGCGTTATCGCCTGGGGCGGCTTGTGGCTGCGCGATCCGCGCGTGAGAAGCATCATCCCGTTCAAGAACTGACACGTCCCCTTAAAACGATCGAAAGACCACCATGACGAAGACAGCCAACGATTACATTTCGGGCCTCTCCGGCGTTCCGGCCGAAACCGCCAAACGTCTGCACGTCGCCCTCATGGCCACAGGCGGACTGACGGATTTGGTCAAGTGGGGCCATCCGGTCTACCAGGCCGGTGGTGCCGTTTGCCTGCTCAAGGGCGCCAAGGATCACGTCACCTTCGGGTTCTGGCGTGGCACCGACATGCTCGATCTCGACCCGCGCATGGAAAAGGGCGGCGGCAAGGGAGACATGGCCTTTATCCGGTTGCGCACCATCGATGACATCGACGATGCCCAGGTTGCCCGGCTCGTCGCGAAGGGCATCGAACTCAACCGCCTGAAAGGCGATCCGCTGAAATAGGGACCCGCCGAACAAGCGGCGGATGACATTGACTGCATCTCCTCGCGGAAACGGCCGCTCAGGCCGCCGCGGGGAACGAGGCGCTCTCCCTTTGCCAGCGGCGCGCGCTTGCCAGCCACCCGCTGGGACGCCTGCGAAGGCTCCCCCCTCGTCACCCGTTCTGTCTCGCTGGTCGTGATACCCATGCCGAGACGACAGTGCATCGGCCCGCTACCGTTAATTGTCGGTCGATCAGGCTCGCGCCTGCCTTGCATCGCCCCGGTGCCTCGGGCATCGTCCCGCCCACCGATCCTCAAAAATTTTCAAAAAAAGTTTTTGCCCCGTGTCGAAATTCTAAGAGCGCGGACGTCCATCGCACGCACAGACAATTCAATCTCATTGGAGTGACTATGATTTTTACAGTGACACCGCTTTATGCGCTGCCGGTGGCGGCGATCTATCTGATCCTCTGGTTCCGCGTCAGCGCCCTGCGATCCGCCCATGGCGTTTCGTTCGGTGACGGCGGCAATGCGCTTTTGCTGCAACGTATTCGCCAGCACGGCAATTGCGCCGAATGGTCGGCTTTCGTCGTGATCCTCATGATCCTCGCCGAGGGCATGGGCGCGCCAGCGCTCTATCTGCATATCTCCGGCGCGCTGTTGCTGATCGGGCGCATCGCGCACCCCTTTGGTCTGAAGGTCGACAATGCAGGCCACCCGCTTCGTTATGTCGGCAACGGCACCAACATCCTTTCTGCGCTCAACGCCATGGTTTGCCTTGGCGCCAATATCGTCGGGCTCTGAAGCCTGTCTCAATCGAAGGACGACAATCATGCAGTACATGCTTTTGATCTATAACGACCCTCAGAAAGAGCCTGCCTACGGCACGCCGGAATTCCAGACCATGATGGCCGGGTTCTTCGCCGCCAACGCGCGAATGAAGGAAGATGGTGTCTTGCGCTCGGGCGAGGGCCTTCAGGGCGTCGAGACCGCAACGTCGCTCCGCATCAAGTCCGGCAAGGTCGAAACCATGGATGGTCCTTTCGCTGAAACCCACGAGCATCTTGGCGGTTATTATGTCATCGATGTTGCGGATCTGGATGCGGCGCTCACTTACGCGGCGCTGATACCGTCGGCGCATTTCGGCACGATCGAGGTCCGCCCGCTTATGGACTACAACCCGGCGAACTGACCGGACCGATGACACAAGCCGTCCCCAAGGCCATCGCAGTGGCGAAGTTGCTCGACAGCACACTGCGGTCGGATCGGGGGCGGCTGCTTTCCATCCTTGCGGCCAATCTGCGCGACCTGTCGCTTGCGGAAGATGCCCTGCAGGACGCCGCCGTTTCAGCCCTGTCGCACTGGGGAAGGGCCGGCGTGCCGGCATCGCCGCAGGGCTGGCTCCTGACGGTTGCCCGGCGCAAGGCGCTTGACCGTCTGCGTGGCGCTCGCCGCGATGCGCTGAAGGCCGAGGCTCTGGCGCAGCTGATCGTCCACGAGGAGGCGGAAGCCGAAGACATTCCCGATGAGCGCCTGCGCCTGATCTTCGTCTGTTGCCATCCGGCTCTTGAACTCAAGTCGCGCGTCGCGCTGACCTTGCGCACGGTCTGTGGCCTCACCACCCCTGAAATCGCCCGCGCCTTTCTCGACCAGGAGCCGACGATGGGCCAGCGCATCAGCCGCGCCAAGGCCAAGATTGCCGGCGCGGGCATTTCGTTCCTCGTGCCGGCTGCGGAGCACTGGCCGGCGCGGCTCGATGCCGTGTTGACGACCGTCTACCTGATCTTTACGACCGGCTATCTGGCCGGGGGCGAGGGCGCGCGGGATCTGTGCCTGGAGGGCGAATACCTGATGCGGATGATCGATCGGCTGCGCCCCGAAGATCCGGAGATCGAGGGCGCGCTGGCGATGATCCTGTTGACCGCCGCGCGCCGAGCTGCACGGATCGGCGCCGATGGAGCAAGCCTTCCGCTCGACGAACAGGACCGCGGGCTCTGGGACCAGGCGCGCATATCGGAAGGCCGCGCCATTCTTGCGCGTGCGATGGCCCGCAGGAGCCCCGGGCCGTTCCAGATCAAGGCGGCGATCGCCGATTGCCGGCTGGCCGAGGCGGGACCCGACTGGCCGCAGATCGCCGCACTCTATGGCGCACTCCTTCGGTTCGAACCGACGCCGGTGGTTTCGCTGAATGCCGCCGTAGCGCTGGCCGAAGCTGGCGACCCTGCAAGGGGCCTGGAGATCGTCGAAGGGCTCGCGGCCGAGCTCGGGGACTATCAGCCTTGGTGTGCTGCCCGGGCATCGCTCCTGGCGATGACAGGCAGCCGGTCTGCTGCCGCCGACGCCTATCGGCGCGCAATCGCCATGGCTCCCGGGCCTGCCGAAGCCCTGTTTCTGCAAAAGCGCCTGGCGGCATTGCCTTGCGACGAGGAAGGGCCGCCTGAGCCGCTATGATGGCGTCCAGCTGTCGCGGTGAAAGACGATCCGTCGTAAGGGCCTTCGGTGAAACAAATTTGCAGCCATTGTGATCAATGAGAGCGCATTTATCGCCTTGCATGCAATATTTCTTCACGGGACAGGAATTCACCACGATCCCGCGAGGCAGCCATGATCCTCTACTACCAGACCCATTCCCCCTTCGCCCGCAAGGCGCTCGTCTTTGCCCATGAGATCGGTCTTGCCGATCAGCTGCAGGTCATTCACCACGAGACCAGCCCGACCCGGCGCAACGACGAGGTCTATGCCGAAAACCCGCTCGGCAAGGTGCCGGTGCTGTTGCGCGAGGGCGAAGAAGCGATCTTCGACAGCGATGTCATCTGTGCCTATCTCGATACGCTGCACGAAGGCCGGAGATTGATCCCCGAGACGGGCGAGGCGCGCTGGCGGGCCTTGCGGCTGCAGTCGGTGGCCCAGGTTCTGGCCCAGACCGGCATCGGGCTTCGGTGGGAGTGGGAGCGCCGGCCGGAACACCTTCGCTACCCAGCGCTTGCCGACGGCTATGAGGAGAAGATCGAGGCGACCTACGATTGGCTGGAGCGCACTGTGGAACCGGGCGCGCCGGTCGATATCGGCCAGATCGCGCTGGCAACCACACTCTCCTGGATGGCTTTTCGCGACCTGCCGTCGTTTCGCAACCGTTTGTCACTGACCCGCTGGTTCGACGCGTTCGAGGAGCGGCCGTCGATGCAGGCGACGCCGCTGTCGGGTGAAACGTTCGATTGAAAGAGTAGCCGGCAAAGACCGCCCGGCGCGATACGGGAACCATGCGACGCGCCCGGCGGAATTTGCGTCCTGGCCCCTCAGGCGCAGGCGAGATCTGCGACAACGGCATCGAGGATCAGCATGCCGGCCGGCGTGCAGCGCAGGCGCGAATTGCCGAGCCTTTCGATGAAGCCGTGGTCGATAAGGAACTGCTCGCGCTCCGGGTCCGGGTCGCGGCCGGACAGCGTCTGCCAGCGGGCAAGATCGACGCCTTCCTTCAGGCGCAGGCCCATCAGCAGCAGTTCGTCGGACTGTGCTTCGAGATCGAGGGATTCCCGCTCGATCATGCCGTGACCGTAGGTCTCGACAAGATGCAGCCAGTCCTCGGGCTTGCGTTCGGTCGAGGTCGCGATCTTGCCGTTACCGATGCCGAGGCGGCCATGGGCGCCGGGGCCGATGCCGGCATAGTCGCCATAGCGCCAATAGGTCAGGTTGTGACGGCTCTCGGCGCCCGGCCGGGCGTGGTTGGAAACTTCATAGGCCGGCATGCCGATCGATGCGGTGATCTCCTGGGTTGCCTCATAGAGCACCGCCGACTGCTCGCCGTCGGGAACGACGAGCTTGCCGGCCTTGTGCAGGCCGAAGAAGGGCGTGCCTTCCTCGATCGTCAGCTGGTACAGCGACAGGTGGTCGACTGCATAGGAGACGGCCTCCTTCAGTTCGCGCTCCCATTCCTCGACGGTCTGGTTGGGGCGGGCGTAGATCAGGTCGAACGACATGCGCGGGAAGATCTCGCGCGCCAGCCGGATCGCCTTCAGCGCATCCTCGACATTGTGCAGCCGCCCGAGGAATTTCAGGTCCCGGTCGTTCAGCGCCTGGACGCCGAGCGAGACGCGGTTGACCCCGGCTGCGCGATAGCCATGGAAGCGGGTCGCCTCGACGCTCGAAGGGTTGGCCTCCATGGTGATCTCGATGCCGTCGGGCACATGCCAGTGCCGGGCGATGCCCTGGAGGATCGCATCGACCGTTGCCGGCGCCATCAGCGACGGCGTGCCGCCACCCATGAAGATGCTGGTGACGGTGCGCGGGCCGGAGAGCTCGCGCACCTCTTCCATCTCTTTGAGGAACGCGGCGACGAAGCGTGGCTGGTCCACCGGCTGGTGGCGCACATGGCTGTTGAAGTCGCAATAGGGGCACTTGGCCGCGCAGAACGGCCAATGCACATAGACCCCGAAGCCGGGGTCCATGCCGTCACCGATCGCCGATAGCGTGGCAGTCTGCATGATTGCGTCTCTCATGGTCACTCTAATAGGGAGCGGTCGGGATGTGGGCGGAAAATCACACCCGCTCCGATCAGGCTCCGAGGCAGATCTCGGCGAAAATCTTGAAGGCGCGGGCGCGGTGCGACAGGGCCTCGGCGTCGCCCGGCTTCCAGCCGTGCTTCTCGTCGGCGCTCATTTCGCCGAAGGTGGTCTCGTAGCCCTTCGGCTGGAACACCGGATCATAGCCAAACCCCTGGCTGCCGCGCGGCGGCCAGACGACGAAGCCTTCGACTTCGCCACGGAAAAGCTCGACATGACCGTCCGGCCAGGCAAGGCAGAGCACGGAGACGAAACGCGCCGTGCGCTCGGAAGGCGCCGCAGCACCTTTCTCCTGAAGCGCCTTTTCGACCTTCTCCATCGCCATCGCGAAATCGCGGCTGCCGTCCTCGCGCTCGGCCCAGTTGGCGGTGTAGACGCCGGGCGCGCCGCCGAGCGCGTCGATCACCAGACCGGAATCGTCCGAAAGCGCCGGCAGTCCGGAGGCCCTGGCCGAGGCAAGCGCCTTGATCGTGGCGTTCTCCTCAAACGTGGTGCCGGTCTCATCGGGCTCGATGAAATTGAGGTCGGCTGCCGACTTTGCCTCGAACCCGAGTGGGCCGATCAGATCGCGGATCTCGCGGATCTTGCCGGCATTGTGGCTGGCGACGATCAGCGTCTTGTTGTCGAGTTTGCGCATGGTGTCTCGTTTCGTGTTCATGTGATGGACCAGAGGCCCGGTTCCGCGCATTCAAGGCTGTTGCCGGCCGGGTCGCGGAAGTAGAAGGACCGCGCCCCATTCGGCCAGCGAAGATCGCTTTCGATCTCGATACCGGCTGTTTCGAGCTTTGCTTTCCAGGCGTCAAGCGCCTCGGCGCGCACGCGAAAGCACATATGCCCCCGGCCGGTCGTGCCATGCGGCGGTACCGGCAGGGCTGCGTCGGGCGCCGGCGGTTTCACCGTCTCGGCCGGGTTGAAGATCAACAGCACGCCTTGGCCGCAGTGGTAAAACACATGCCGGTTTCCGGCGCGGCTGATCCTCTGCAGACCCAGAATCCCGCCATAGAAGGCCTCGGCGGCATCGAGATCACCCACGTAAAGGGCGGTCTCGAGAATGCCTTCCAGCGCCGGGGCCATCTGATCGTTCCTTATCCTCAGCCTGATATCGCCTGCTTCTGCAGTGCAACCAGTTCGGCAATGCCATTCTTGGCAAGACCGAGCAGGCTTGCGAACTCTTCTTCACTGAAGGGCTTGCCTTCGGCTGTGCCCTGGATTTCGACGATGCCGCCCGAGCCGGTCATGACGAAGTTGGCATCGGTCTCGGCAGCCGAGTCCTCGAGGTAGTCGAGGTCGATCACCGACTGGTTGGCGAAGATGCCGCAGGAGATGGCGGCGACATGGTCCTTCAAGACCTTCTCGACCTTGACCATGTTGCGGGCTTCCATCCACTTCAGGCAATCATGGAGCGCCACCCATGCGCCGGTGATCGAGGCGGTGCGGGTGCCGCCGTCGGCCTGGATGACGTCGCAGTCGATCGAGATCTGTCGCTCGCCGAGCGCCGGCAGGTCGACGACGGCGCGAAGCGACCGGCCGATCAGCCGCTGGATTTCCTGGGTGCGGCCGCTCTGCTTGCCGCTCGATGCTTCGCGACGCATGCGCTCGCCGGTCGCGCGCGGCAGCATGCCGTATTCGGCCGTCACCCAGCCCTTGCCGCCATTGCGCAGCCAGGCCGGAACCTTTTCTTCGAGGCTGGCGGTGCACAGAACGTGCGTGTCGCCGAACCGCACCAGACAGGAGCCTTCCGCGTGCTTGGAAAAATTGCGCTCGAAGGAAACCTTGCGCATTTGATCTGTTTTTCTTCCGGATGGCCGCATCGTCAAACTCCTATCGTATCTCGTCAGCCTTCTACTGCATAATTCCCGAAATCGAAATCGATTTAGGGACAAAATTATGCAGCAGTTTAAGGGGCTGCAGCGACCTTTGGCGCGTCCAAGGACGCGCGGCGCTGCAGAGCATGGCAGAGGTAAAGGGAACCGGTGGATAGCCGGGCGACGGGGCGTTTTTTCCCTTTTGCCATCGGGCGGCGGGGACACTATATTCCGGCCACGGCAGGATGTGCCTGCAAATGTGGAGTGACATGGTACTGCGCAACCCCGGAGCAAAGGAAATCGCCGCGGCGCTCGACGAGCGCTCGGGTGAAATCTTCCGTCGCATCGTGGACACCTATCTGACGAGCGGCGAGCCGCTCGGATCGCGCAACCTGTCACGTCTATTGCCGATGTCGCTGTCTCCGGCTTCCGTGCGCAACGTGATGAGCGATCTCGAGGATCTCGGCCTCATCTACTCGCCGCATGTCAGCGCCGGTCGACTGCCGACCCAGACGGGCCTCCGGTTCTTCGTCGACGCCTTCATGCAGGTCGGCAACCTCTCTCCCGAGGACCGTGCCTCGATCGACCGCCATGTGCGGCGCGACGACCATACCCAGCCGGTGGATGCACTGCTGACCGAAGCGAGCCAGATGCTGTCTGGCATGTCGCGCGGGGCAGGGCTCGTCATCACCGCCAAGGCCGATCCGGTGCTGAAGCACGTCGAGTTCATCCGCCTGGCCCCGACCAAGGCCCTTGCCGTCCTTGTCGGCGAACACGACCAGGTGGAAAATCGCATCATCGAACTGCCGGCCGGTGTCACCAGCTCGCAGCTCACCGAAGCGGCAAACTTTCTCAATGCGCATCTCGCCGGCCAGACGATCGCCGAAACGCGCGTGCAGCTCGAAAGGGTCAAGCAGACGGTGCGCGGCGAGCTGGACGCGTTGTCGCAGGATCTCGTCGAGCGCGGCCTTGCGATCTGGTCGGGCAACGAGGGTGACGAAAAGCCGGCGCGGTTGATCGTGCGCGGTCGCGCGAACCTCCTCGAAGGGCTTGATGGCGCCGAGGATATCGACCGCCTGCGCATGCTGTTCGACGATCTCGAAAAGAAGGACAGCATGATCGAGCTGCTCGACCTTGCCGAGAGCGGTCCCGGGGTGCGCATCTTCATCGGCTCGGAAAACAAGCTGTTCTCGCTCTCCGGCTCCTCCCTGATCGTCGCGCCCTATCGCGACGGCGAGGACCGCATCGTCGGAGCGGTCGGGGTGATCGGTCCGACAAGGCTCAATTATTCGCGCATCGTGCCGATGGTCGATTACACCGCGCAGCTGATGTCGCGGCTTTCGCGCTGACGGCGCGCTTTTGGCCGCGCCCGCGATTGAACCCTTGATTTTTCGGCCCCGAACCTCGATATCGGCTTCAAATCCAGTCCCGGAGCATTTTTATTCAACGCAAGGCTCGTGCTTGCGGCGTGGAAATGCGAAGGACAATAGAGACGACACTGCGGAGAACGTCATGACCGACGATACGAACAAGCACGGACCCGAGGCCACCGACGAGGCCATCAACGCGGCGTCGGACGCTGCAGAGGCTGTTGAGGCGGCGCCGGCGGCCGAGCCCGATCCGTTGGAGCAGGCGAGAGCCGAAAGCGCCGAACTGCGCGACAAGTATCTTCGACTTGCCGCCGAGATGGACAATCTGCGCCGCCGCACCGAGCGCGACGTCAAGGACGCCAAGTCCTATTCCGTTGCCGGGTTCGCCCGCGACATGCTGGCGGTTTCCGACAACCTGCGCCGCGCGCTCGACGCCATTCCGGCCGAAGCCAAGGAAGCTGGCGAAGCCGGCCTCAACACGCTGATCGAGGGCGTCGAAATGACCGAGCGCTCGATGCTTTCGGCGCTTGAGCGCCATGGCGTGAAGAAGCTCGAGCCGGAAGGCCAGAAGTTCGACCCGAACTTCCACCAGGCGATGTTCGAGATCCCGAACGCAGACGTTCCGAACAACACCGTGCTGCAGGTGGTCCAGGCCGGTTACGTCATCGGCGACCGCGTGCTGCGCCCGGCCATGGTCGGCGTCTCCAAGGGCGGCCCGAAGGTCGTGGTTGGCGAAAACGGCGACGCGCCGGGCGCCTGAGCCGAAGAGACGGATTTAAAAAGGAAACGCCGCGCGAACCCTTCGCGCGGCGTTTTTCTTTGCGCAGATGCGTGGTTCGATAACGCAATTCCGGACGGAAAACCGTTTCCCACTTTTCCTGGAATTGCTTCTATCCGAACAGCTGGCGCAGGTGATCGTTGAGGAAGCGGCCTTCCGGGTCGACCTTGGCCCTCAGTGCGCGGAAATCGCCCGCACGCGGATAGAGCGCCGTGACATCCTCGGCTCCGAGGAAGTGCAGCTTGCCCCAGTGCGGGCGCGAGCCATATTGGCGCAGGATGGTATCGACGTCCTTGAGGTATTCCCAGTAGTCGGTTCCCGGTTCGCCCGAAACCGAAAGCGTGATCGAATCCTGTTCGTAGAAAGGGCTGATCCAGCCGGTATCGCCGGCGGTGAAGCGGTATTCGATCGGGTAGATGCAGGTCGGATGCTTCTCCAGCATCAGCTTGCGAACGGCCTTGACCGCGTCCTTGCCGTTTGCGACCGGCACTGCATATTCGAGCTCGTGGAAGTTCGGCACGTATTCGATCGGATAGATCTCCGAGGAATAGGCGATCTTCTCGAAGCCGCGCTCCATCGGCGCTTCCTCGGTGATGTCGATCACCTTCATCTCGCAGACGTCGGACGTCATGTTCGTGGTCGAGACCGAGGCCGTATCCGGCAGGCAGTAGCAATGCCGGCTCTCCGGGACCGGGCACCAGAAGAAGCCGAAATGCCGGTGCTTGGCGGCAAGCTCGTCATGCTGCTCGATCATCTCGTCGAAGGTGCAGCGCCAGAGCTTTTCGTGCAGGTTGTAGCTGTCCATCGCCTGCAGAGTGATCTCCGAGATCACGCCGAGCATGCCGACCGAGACACGCGCAGCCTCGAGCAGGTCCGGCGTTGTCTCGTCGACCACGAGGATGCTGCCATCCGGCTCGACGAGGCGCATGCCGACGATCTGCGAAGCCATGTTTCCGAGCCTGGCGCCGGTACCATGCGTGCCGGTCGTCAGCGCGCCTGCAAGCGCCTGACTGTCGATGTCGCCCTGGTTGATCAGTGACAACCCGTTTTCCTTCAGCACCTTGCCGAGCTGGTTGATGGTGGTGCCGGCCCTGACGGCGACGCGCTTGCGCGCCTGGTCGATACCGACGACGCCCTGCATTCCCGAGAGCGTCAGCTGCAACCCGCTGGTCAAGGCAACAGGCGTAAAGGAATGACCGGAACCGACGCAGCGGACGTTGAGCCCTTCAGACGTGGCCGTTCTGACCATCTCTGCCAGCGCCGCCTCGCTGTCGGGCGCGCCGCGATGGCGTACGATGCATGATTGGTTTCCGACCCAGTTGCGCCAGTGGCCACCTGCCTGAAGCATTCTCCCCTCCCTCAAACCGCGGTGAAGCAATTGTCGACGAACAGATGCGTGCCGTTGACGAAGCTCGCCTCGTCGCTGGCAAGAAACAGCGCCGCGTTCGCCACTTCCTTCGGATCGCACATGCGGCCCTGCTGCGCGGCGATCGCTGCTTCGGAGACGTCGACCCCGTACTTGCTGAGGCCGACAAGTTCGCGCTTGCCGTGGTCGGTGGCGATGAAGCCGGGGCATACGGCATTGCAGCGGATGCCGCGGTCGCGGAACTCGACGGCGATGGCGCGCGCGAACATGTGGCAGGCGCCCTTGGTGGTGTCGTAGAGCACCTCCATCGGGGTTGCCGCGACCGCCGAGATCGACGAGGTGCACACGATGCTGCCGCCACCGGCCGCAAGCATGCCCGGCAGCACCGCCTTGGTCATCAGGAACATGCTGCGCACGTTGACCGCCATCAGCCGGTCCCACTCGTCTTCTTCCGTCTCAAGGAACGGACCGACGGCGAGAATGCCGGCGTGGTTGAAGAGCACGGTGATTGGGCCGAAAGCCGCTTCGACCGTCTTGACGGCGGACGTCACTTCCGAGGATACGGAGACGTCGGCAGGCGCAAAGATCGCTTCACCGCCGTTGGCGCGGATCGCGGCTGCGACCTCCTCGCCCTTGCTGCGCGGCAGGTCGACGATGCCGACCTTTGCGCCCTCGCGCGCAAACAGTTCGGAGGCGGCAAGGCCGCAGCCGCCCGCCCCGCCGCTGATCAGCGCCACCTTGCCTGAAAGCCTGCCCGCCATCGTCATCCTCCCCGCGGCACATCTCTGGCAACGGCGCCGATGACGCCCGTGCCGGGATCCCGTTCCTCACTCCGCGGGAATTATTGTTGACGAGTGAGGGGCTGTCGATATCCCATGGGGGATACGTAGGGTTGGGGGATGACAAGGGAATGCTCGCAAGCGAGTCCGCCGATATTTCGGCGATGATCGGCCTGATCGGCACGGAGGATTTTGGCCGGGCTCTCGACCGGATGCTCAGAGCGGTCACCGCCTTCGACCTCTCGGTCGCCTTCGCCTATCCCTACGACGCGCGGCCGATCGTGCTGCATGACGGCTACACTGCCAAGGTATCGGCAGCTGCACTTTCCGCCTATCTCGGCGGCGCCTACCTGCTCGACCCGTTTTATGTCGCCTGTTGCGCCGGGCAGCCGGCAGGGCTCTGGCGGATGCGCGAGCTGGCGCCGGACCGGTTTTTCGAGAGCGACTTCTCGTCGTCGGCCGAGGTGCATCCGTGCGTCTCGATGGAATCCGGGGTTCTGGTGGAGGAGGTGGGGTTTGTCATCCCGCTTGATGGCGGCCTGCAGGCGACCTACTCGCTGATGCGCGGCCGTGGTGGCGAACCCTTCAGCGCCGAAGAACTCCGGCGGCTGCGGGTCTACGAGCCGATCGTGCGCGAGGCGGTGCGGTCGAACTGGCGACAGCTGGGCCAGATCGTGGCATCGCCTCCATCCGGGGAGGGCGACGATGCGATGGAGGCGGCGTTCGAAAGCCTCTGTTCAGACCGGCTGACCAAGCAGCAACGCAACATCGTGCGGCTGATCCTCAGGGGCCACAGCAATCTTTCGATCGGCAATGTGATGGCGATCACCGAGGGCACCGTCCGCATCCATCGCAAGAACATCTATCGCCGGCTCGGCATTTCGAGCCAGGGTGCCCTGTTCCGGATTTTCATTGATCATTTGAACCGCCGTCAGCTCTACTGACGGTCGGTCGAAAGGGATGTTCAGGCGGCGTGCGAGGTCGCGTCGTCGTCAAGCAGCGTGTAGATTGCGCTGGCGGAATCGCTCGAACGGATCTTGGCAACCATGTCCTGATCGCGAAGCACGCGGGCGATGCGCGACAGTGCCTTCAGATGATCGGCGCCGGCGCCTTCCGGGGCGAGCAGAAGGAAGACGAGATCGACCGGCTGGTCGTCAAGCGCCTCGAAATCGACGGGCGTGTCGAGACGCGCGAAGATGCCGATGATCGAGGCGAGGTTGTTGAGCTTGCCGTGCGGGATGGCGATGCCGTTGCCGACGCCGGTGGAGCCAAGGCGCTCCCGCTGCAGGATGACGTCGAAGATTTCACGCTCCGGAAGCCCGGTAATCTTAGAAGCTTTTGCCGCCAATTCCTGAAGGAGCTGTTTTTTCGAGTTGGCCCTCATGGCCGGGATGATCGCATTTTGATGCAGCAGACCTGCCAATGCCATTCTTTTGTCCTCGTTCGCCGGTTAGAGCCGGACAACATCATCACAAATGCGTCGCAATGGCTTTAACCATCTTTGTCATGGCGGGTTCCATGCACAGAAAAGTCACATTTTCCGGGCCTGTCCGCTAAAGTTGCGGGAAGGGAATGCCGGCGTGCCGGCACCCCCCTTTTTCGCTCATGCTTTGATATTGGCGGCGTCGATCCAGCCAATATTTCCATCGTTGCGCCTGTAGACGATATTCAACTCAGCCTTGCCGGGAGTGCGGAACATGAGGACGGGTTCATCGGTCATGTCGAGCGCCATCACGGCGCTGGCGACAGACATCGTCCTCAACTGTTTCGAGCTCTCGGCGACGATCGTCGGTGCATAGTCGTCCGGGACTTCATCGTCGTCGAACGGCACCGAATCCATCACTGTGTAGGCCACTTCGGCAGCGCTTTGTCCGTTGCCGTTATGGTGGTCCTTGAGCTTCCGCTTGTAGCGACGCAGGCGCTTTTCGATGCGATCAGATGCCGCGTCGAAAGCAGCCTGTGGATCGTTCGCCTGGCCGTTCGCCTGCATAACCACGCCTGTATCGAGATGAAGCTTGCAGTCGGCGCTGAAGCGCGGCCCGGATTTTTCCACAGTGACCTGGCTTGAATATCCTCCGTCGAAATATTTGGTAACGGCCTGCTCGATCTGCTCGCCAATGCGGGCGCGGAACGACTCGCCGATTTCCATCTGTTTACCGGATACACGCACACTCATGGAGTTTCCTCTCTCGTTCGTGATTTGCGCAGCCAGTCTATTCCAAGCGGTCCCGTCATCCAAGCCTTTCAGACTTGCGGGGTCCGCCTCTGTCGCAGCCACCGGTCACACCGGTCGCTTCCGGGGCGAGCATGTCCCCGGCAATTGCGGCGGGCTCATATCGCCTGTGTCGGAGAGAGTCAATCGAAGGTCGCAAAAAAGTTAATGCGGCTTAACGTTCGCCACAGCTCAGAAGCCGGAGGCCTTGGCGAGTGCGCGCTTTTCGCGCCGCCGCTGTACGGACGAAGGGATGTTCATCGCTTCGCGGTATTTGGCGACGGTGCGGCGGGCGATATCGACGCCTGCCTGCTTGAGGTTGTCGACGATATCGTCGTCTGAAAGCACGGCGTCTGCGCTTTCACCGAGGATCATCGTGCGGATGCGGTGGCGCACGGCCTCGGCCGAATGACTGTCGCCGCCCTCGGCAGAACCGATCGAAACGGTGAAGAAGTACTTGAGCTCGAACAGCCCGCGCGGCGTCAGCATGTACTTGTTGGAGGTGACGCGGCTGACGGTCGACTCATGCATCTTGATCGCATCGGCGACGGTCTTGAGGTTGAGCGGCCTCAGGTGCCCGATGCCGTTGACCAGGAAGGCGTCCTGCTGGCGCACGATCTCGGTTGCGACCTTCATGATCGTGCGGGCGCGCTGGTCGAGGCTGCGGGTCAGCCAGTTGGCGTTCTGCAGGCATTCGTTGAGGAAGGCCTGGTCGGCGCTGTTTTTCTGCGTGCCGCGCGAAACGGTCGCGTAGTAGGCCTGGTTGACGAGGACACGGGGCAGGGCGTCGGGGTTGAGCTCGACCATCCAGGCGCCGTCCGGGCCGGCGCGCACCACGATGTCGGGCACGATCGCCTCGCTGACGCTGGTCTCGAAGCTGGTCCCCGGTTTCGGGTCGAGCTTGCGGATTTCCGCCAGCATGTCGATGAGATCCTCCTCGTCGACGCCGCAGATCTTCTTCAGGCTGGCGAAGTCGCGCCGGGCCAGAAGCTCGAGATTGGCAACAAGCGCCTCCATCGCCGGGTCGAGGCGGTCGCGGGCCCGCAGCTGGATCGCCAGGCATTCGCCGAGCGAGCGGGCAAAGACGCCGGGGGGATCGAACTGCTGCAGCGTCAACAGCACGCGCACGACATCGGCATGCAAAGTTCCCAGCCGCTCAGCGACCTCCGCCAGATCCGCCTGCAGGTAGCCGGCATCGTCGAGCTGGTCGATCAGGTTCTGGGCAATCAGACGGTCCGACGGCTGCGTGAGGGCAAAGGGCAATTGCTCCAGCAGCGTGTCTCGCAAGCTCTTGCGGCCGGCGACGAAGTCGTCGAGATCGTAGTCGTCGCCTTCACCGCTGCCCGGCATCGACTTCCACTGCCCCAGCAGTTCCGGCGCGTCGGCGCGCTGCGGCGGCGTGTCGTCCTGGAAGACGTTGGCGAAATCGGCGTCAAGCTGTTCGCCGAGTTGCTCGCCGGAACTGGAGGTGGCGTTGTCGTAGAGATCGGCCTGCGCGCGCGCCTCGCCGCCCGCCGTCTCGTCGACGGCGATCGGGTCCGCACGGTCGGCCGCGACCGGCAGGTCGTCACCGGCCTGAAATTCGAGCAGCGGATTCTTCTCGACTTCCTGGGCGATGAACTGATTGAGCTCAAGATGCGTCATCTGCAGCAGCTGGATCGACTGCATGAGCTGTGGCGTCATCACCAGGGACTGGGACTGGCGCAGATGTAGGCTGGCGGACAGTGCCATGCGGACGCGAAACTCCCGAGAAAGCTCTCCAGGTCCGCGCTCATCCCATGGCAGGGCGGACCTTTTTCATTTGGCCCAAAAATTGCTTATCGTAGAGGTTTGGTCAAGCGTGGTCGCGGCCGGATTCGGCCGCGACAGCTGTCTCAGAGGCTGAAATTGTCGCCGAGATACAGTCTGCGCACGTCAGGATTGGTGACGATGTCGTTGGCGCGACCATGTGTCAGCACCTCGCCGGCGTGGATGATGTAGGCGCGATCGATCAGGCCGAGCGTTTCACGCACGTTGTGGTCGGTGATCAGCACGCCGATGCCGCGCGAGGTCAGGTGCCGGACAAGCGCCTGGATGTCGGCAACCGAGATCGGATCGACGCCGGCAAAGGGCTCGTCGAGCAGCATGAAGGTCGGATCGGTTGCGAGCGCGCGTGCGATTTCGAGGCGCCGCCGCTCGCCGCCGGAAAGTGCTATCGCCGGCGACTTGCGCAGGTGCGTGATGTTGAACTCGCCGAGCAGGTCGTTGAGCTTGCTTTCGCGCCGCTCCAGGTTCTTGTCGTGCACTTCGAGCACGGCGCGGATATTCTCTTCGACCGTCAGGCCGCGAAAGATCGAGGCTTCCTGCGGCAGATAGCCGACGCCAAGGCGCGCACGCCGGTACATCGGCATGGTCGTGACGTCGTTGCCGTTGATCTCGATCGAGCCTTCGTCGACCGGAACGAGACCGGTGATCATGTAGAAGCAGGTGGTCTTGCCGGCGCCGTTGGGGCCGAGCAGCCCGACGGCCTCGCCGCGCCGCACCACCAGAGAGACACCGTTGACCACGCGGCGTTCGCGATAGGCCTTGGTGAGCCCGCGTGCGATCAGCGTGCCGTCATAGCGGGCCTTGTCGACCGGATGCCCGGACGCAACGGCAGCTGCCGCCGACGGCTTGCGGACCCGTTTGCGCTTGTGGAGGAAGGGAAGTTGCACGAGCGGACTACTGCTTGCGCGACTTCGGGTCGAGCTGGATCTGCACGCGGCCGCCGCAGGCATCGAGCTGCGCTTCGCCGGTTTCCATGTGGACATTGAGCTGGCAGCCGACGAAGACATTCTTGCCTTCCGACAGAACGACCTTGTCGCCCTTGAGCACGAAGAGCTGCTTGGTCATGTCGAAGGAGCCGGTATCGGCGGTCGCCTGCTGCGTGCCCGAGCTCAGGAAAACCTTGTTGCTGACCTCGATGCGATCGATGTCGGCGTCGCCGGTCGAAACCGAGCCGCCGCCGGACTTGTAATAGACCACCATGTTTCCGGCCTGAAGCGTCGTCGTGCCCTGCACGACCTTGACGTTGCCGGTGAAGATCGCCTTGCTTTCCGGGTCCTTGATCTCGAGCTTGTCGCTCTCGATCTGGATCGGCTGGTCGTTGGAAAGTTGCAGGCCCTTCATCTTGCTCGATGTGGCCTGGGCGGATGCGCCGGAAGCAATGATCAAAGCGCCGAGGCCGGCGATGGCCAGACTGGCAGAAATCCTGAAAAATGAAGCGGTTGTAACCGACATGGAGTGCACCGGGTTCTAATTTGCGTTCTTGCGAATGGCGGTGGGCTCGACGTTCGCCCTCACCATGCCCTCAAATATTACAATACGTCCCTTATCCGTCATTCGCAGCGTCTGCGCAATAATCGAACCGCCCTTCATGCTGATCGCAACGGGCTGCTTCGTTTCCATCTCGCCGGCATTGATGTCCAGATAGGCCGACTGGAAGTCGGCGTTGATGCCATTATTCACCGAAATGGTGAACGGGGCGTTCATGTCGAGCGTATTGGCGCCGCGGTCGTAGATGCCGTTGGTGGCATCCACGGTCGCGATCATGGAATCCTTCATCGGCATTTCCGCGTGGATCGTCTGCAGCGTGATGATGTCAGGATTGGCAATATCCTGGAGCGCGCGCTGCGCCTTCATCGAGTAGCTGATGCCCTGCTTGTTGCGGCCGGAAATGGCCGGGTTTTTCATGACGATCTTGCCGTCTTCGATCGTTGCCGTTTCGAGCTGCAGGTCGACGGGGATGAAAGCCCTGACGAAGGACACGGCCGCAAAGGCAAGCGCGATCAGGCCGGCCACGACAGGCAGGATGATCTTCAGCCGCCGCACGCGCACGGAATGCCGCGCAGCGCGTGCGTAGGCGTCGGCGGAGCTCGCGCCCGTATCGGCAAAGATGCCCGGGGCTGGCGCGTGATTCAACATGGAGGAAGCCTGTCGGTTCTACTGCTTTTTTATCGCTGACCCGTCAAAGGGGTCATATACATACAATGGTGTAAGTCGTCGCAAATATGGATATTTTTTGCTGTCGCACAATGGCGCCGCAAAAAAACTCGGGTGAAGCGCAAAAACGCCAGCTGCGGCTTTCAACCGTGGCCAAGCGCGTTTATGGAATATGCCTCTGCGCGCGCTGATAGCACGTTCCCGTGGAAACTGACAGGGCTGCGCCAACAATTCGGGAGAAACCCACATGGACGAACTCGCCATCGCCGATCGCCGCAGCTTGCGCAGGAAGTTGAGCTTCTGGCGCCTTGTCGTGGCAGGGCTGCTCCTTCTGGCGGCGCTTGCGATCTTTGTCTGGTCGGGCGGCGCCGACGATGTCGGCCGCAACCGGAACCATGTGGCGCGCGTCACCATCACCGGCCTGATCCAGGATGATCGCGAGCTGCTCGACCGTCTTCAGAAGATCGCCGACAACGACAGCGTCAAGGCGCTTGTCGTGACCATCTCGTCTCCCGGCGGCACGACCTATGGCGGCGAGGTGCTCTATAAGGCGATCCGCAAGGTCGCGGCCAAGAAGCCCGTCGTTTCCGATGTGCGCACGCTTGCAGCTTCGGCCGGCTACATGATTGCGCTGGGCGGCGACACCATTGTCGCGGGTGAAAGCTCGATTACCGGCTCCATCGGCGTCATCTTCCAGTATCCGCAGATCAAGGAGCTGATGGACAAGCTCGGGGTCTCGCTGGAATCGATCAAGTCGCGCCCGCTCAAGGCCGAACCGTCGCCCTTCCATCCGGCAAGCGACGAGGCCAAGGCGATGATCCAGGCGATGATCGATGACAGCTACGCCTGGTTCGTGGACCTGGTTGCCGAGCGCCGCAAGCTTCCGCGTCCCGATGCGCTGCTGCTCGCCGACGGGCGGATTTTCACCGGGCGACAGGCACTGAAAGCCAAGCTCGTCGACACGCTTGGTGGCGAAGACGAAATTCGTGCCTTCCTGGTTGAGAAAAAAGTGTCGAAGGACCTGCCGATCGTCGATTGGGAAGCACCGCGGAAAACCCTGCCATTTGGCCTCGGCGCGGTGGCCGCCAACTGGATCAAGATGTTGGGATATGACGCTTTTCCGGCAATGAGCGGGTTCGAAAAAATTGCGGGCGACAAGTTGTTTCTTGACGGTCTTGTTTCGGTTTGGCAGGTTGATGGTCAATGAGGAAGGCGACATATGCGAAGCCTGAACCGTCGAGGGGCCGGCGGCGCGGTCGCAGCGTCTGCCACACTCTGGCGGTAATCACCATGCAGACCGAAAAAGCAAAACAAACAAGAATTTGAGGGGGCGACAGTGATCAAGTCAGAACTGGTGCAGATTGTTGCAGCTCGCAATCCGCATCTCTATCACCGCGACGTCGAAAACATCGTCAATGCGGTCCTCGATGAGATCACGGACGCACTCGCGTCAGGCAACCGGGTCGAACTGCGCGGCTTCGGTGCCTTCTCGGTCAAGAACCGGCCGTCACGTTCCGGCCGCAATCCGCGCACGGGCGATTCCGTCTTCGTCGAGGAGAAGTGGGTGCCATTCTTCAAGACCGGCAAGGAATTGCGCGAGCGCCTCAATCCCGGCATGAACGGCGACGACGACGATTGATCGTCTTTCACCGTCGCCGGCGGCCATTCGGCGCCTCCGGCGCCATCCCGCTCCTGGAGAGCGCGGCTGTCCGGCCAAGATGGAGCGCTTGAATGTTCAAGAAAATCATCAATATCGTTGTGCTTGTTCCGGTCGGCGTCATCCTGATCGTACTCAGCGTCGCAAACCGTCAAAGCGTGACCATGGCGTTGAACCCGTTCCGCCCGGAAGACAGCGTGCTTGCGGTCAGCGCGCCCTTCTTCGTGTTCCTGTTCCTGGCCGTCATCGTCGGCATGGTGCTCGGAGCGGCGGCAACCTGGTTCAGCCAGGGCAAGCATCGCCGCCGCGCACGCACGGAGGCGAGCGAAGCGTTGAAATGGCATCGTGAGGCTGAGAAGCACCGCAGCCAGGCCGAAAAGCTCGCGACCCAGGCGACACTCGCCGCTCCGCAGAACTGACCGCCGCGTCCCGTCGGCCGCAGACGATCGGCGGCCGAAGGCTATGGATTGGATCCGCCGGCCGTTTCCGTCCCGTTGCCGACGGCTGCGCCGAAATCGGCGAAAAATTGCTGCGCCAGCTTCTTGGCGGTCGAATCGACAAGCCGTGAACCGAGCTGGGCGAGCTTGCCGCCGATCTCCGCCTTCACGTCGTAGCGCAGCACCGTTTCCGAACCATCCGCGATCAGCGTGACGTCGGCGCCGCCCTTGGCGAAGCCGGCGATGCCGCCCTTGCCTTCACCTGAAATCGTGTAGCTTTCGGGCGGATTGAGGTTGGAAAGCACGACGTTGCCGGCAAACGAAGCCGAGACCGGGCCGATCTTGATTTTCACGGCGGCCGCAAGCTCGTTCGGTGAGGTCCGCTCCAGTGATTGACAGCCGGGAATGCACCGCTTGAGGATATCCGGATCGTTGAGGCCGCGCCACACCGCATCGCGGCTGGCCGCAATCCGCTCTTCGCCGGTCATGTCCATGCGCGTTCCTCCCCTTTTCGCTCGGCGCGTCGGCATCGACGCGCAGAGGTCACAACAACACTTTATACTTGTTGCGGAATTTAGGCCTCCCGCCGAATTTGGCTCGGGCAATTCTGCAACGGGTTCTTGCACGCCGATCTTCGCAAAACGGAAACGGCTTTGCCAAGAGCATCAGCGATGCTATTTGCACCTCAATGGATGTCGCGGTCCGACAAAGGCTGCGGCGACAAACCTCATGGCGTCTGCCCGTTTCTGCTCGATAGTGCGCAGGGCAGGCGAAACATGCACCAACAAAGCCCAGGGATACCATCGTGAAGGAAAAGGACCGGCGGTCGAAAAATGCGTCCGTGACGACGGCCAAGGGCCGCGGCGCCGAGGCGCGAGGCGGCGGTCGCCACGATCCGAAGCGGCCGGCTCCACCAAAGGGTGGTGGTTTCGGCAAGGACCGCCCGGCGCGCCCGTCGGCAACCCGGGATACCGAGACGCATGAAAGGCCATCCAGGCAGTCGGCGGCGCCGGAGGCGCCTGCGCGCGTGATCGCGCGGCGCACCGGCGACAAGCCGGCCGAGCGCGTGCCGCTGATCCTGGAGACGGTCGGCGCCTCCGGCTACCACCTGATCGACAGCGGCGCCGGCGAGAAGCTCGAGCAGTATGGTCCCTATCGCATCGTGCGCCCAGAGGCGCAGGCGCTGTGGCCGCGCAGTCTTCCCGACCACGTCTGGGAGAATGCCGACGCGATCTTCACCGGCGATACCGACGAGGATGGCATGGGTCGCTGGCGCTTTCCAGGCGCCGTGCTCGGCGAAACCTGGCCGATGCAGCTGCTCGACACCGATTTCCACGGCCGCTTCACCTCGTTTCGCCATGTCGGCGTCTTTCCCGAGCAGCTGGCCCACTGGAGCTGGGTTAAGGACCAGGTCGAGGCGGCCGGCCGCCCGCTCAAGGTTCTGAACCTCTTCGGTTATACCGGCGTCGCCTCGCTGATCGCCGCCAAGGCCGGCGCCGAGGTCACCCATGTCGATGCCTCGAAGAAGGCGATCGGATGGGCGCGCGAGAACCAGGCGCTGGCACGCGCCGAAAAGCTGCCGATCCGCTGGATCTGCGACGACGCGATGAAGTTCATCCAGCGCGAGGAGCGCCGCGGCAGCCGCTACGATATCATCCTCACCGATCCCCCGAAGTTCGGACGCGGTCCGAACGGCGAGGTCTGGCAGCTGTTCGACCACCTGGCGGCGATGCTCGACATCTGCCGGGAAATCCTGTCGCCGGAGGCGCGCGGCCTGGTGCTGACCGCCTATTCCATCCGGGCGAGCTTCTATTCGATCCATGAACTGATGCGCGAGACGATGCGCGGCCACGGCGGCCGGGTGGAGTCGGGCGAACTCATCATCCGCGAGGGCGGGCTTGACGGCCGCGAGCCGGGCAGGGCGCTTTCGACCTCTCTCTTCAGCCGCTGGGTACCGCAATGAGCAATGACAGAAGCGAGCACGGCACGGGCCGTGTCGGTCAGGTGAAGGAGGTCACGAGCCTCACCAACCCGATCATCAAGGACATTCGCGCGCTCGCACAAAAGAAGCACCGCGACGAGACGCGCTCCTTCATGGCCGAAGGGCTGAAGCTGGTGATCGACGCGCTCGATCTCGGCTGGAAGATCAAGACGCTGATCTATGCCAAGGCCGCCAAGGGCAAGCCGCATGTGGAGCAGGTGGCGGCCAAGACCGTCGCCAAGGGCGGCCTGGTGCTGGAAGTCAGCGAGAAGGTGCTGTCGACGATCACCAGGCGCGACAACCCGCAGATGGTCGTCGGCATCTTCGAGCAGCGCTACCAGTCGCTGAAGGAACTGAAGCCCGAACTCGGCGAGACCTATGTGGCGCTTGACCGGGTTCGCGATCCCGGCAATCTCGGCACCATCATCCGCACCGCCGACGCCGCCGGTGCTTCCGGCATCATCCTCGTCGGCGAGACCACCGATCCGTTCTCGCTCGAGACCGTGCGCGCCACCATGGGCTCGGTCTTTGCCATGCCCGTCGCCCGCGCGAGCGCCGAGGACTTCATCCGCTGGCAGAAATCGGCCGGTGTGAAAGTGGTCGCCACCCATCTCGCCGGCGCCGTCGACTACCGCACCATCGATTACAAGTCGAAGCCCGTGGTGATCCTGATGGGCAACGAGCAGGCCGGATTGCCGGAAGAGCTTGCCCGGGAAGCCGGCGCGCTCGCGCGGATCCCGCAGGCCGGCCGCGCCGACTCCCTCAATCTCGCGATCGCCACCGGCATCATGCTGTTTGAGGCACGTCGCCATCTTTTGACCCTGGATGCCCGCGCATGAGCGAGAAGCAGGTGCTGTTTTCCAGGCCGGTTCCGATCGCGGTCTTCATCATTCTTGCCCTGGCCGCCGACCAGGCGATCAAGTACCTGGTTGAGGTCTACCTGCCGTTCAACCAGGCGGTCCACGTCGTGCCGATGCTGGCGCTCTATCGCACCTATAATTACGGTGTCGCCTTCTCCATGCTCTCGGGCATGGAGGGCTGGTTCATCGTCGGCATGCGGCTCACCGTCTGCGCCTTCGTGCTCTGGCTTTGGAAGCGCACGCCGAAGGATCGGTTCTTCGCCCATTTCGGCTATGCGCTGATCATTGCCGGCGCACTCGGCAATCTCGTCGACCGGCTGCTCTTCGGCTACGTGATCGACTACATCCTCTTTTACACCGCAACCTGGTCCTTCGCCGTCTTCAATCTGGCCGACACCTTCATCACCATCGGTGCGGGCGCGATCATCCTCGATGAGATATTGCACGCGAAAAAGGCCGATCGGTAAGATTTTACCGAAGCGTTGAAGCCAATCGGAACGCTTGCCGTGCTAGCCGGTTGGCATGAGCGAACCGTCACGATTGCTGGAGCGGATCGAAACCGGCTTCGGGAGTGAAGCCCGGACCCGGAGAGACGCGCCCGTGGCGGAGGTCGTCGACGTGCTGCCGGCGGTCCTGCCGCGCAAGGCGGCCGCCTCGGCCAGGCGCTCGGCGCGCAGCAAGATCACCCTGGCGCTGTTCGGGCTGGTCGCCTCTAGCCTCATCGTCGTCATCGGCATCAACGCCGGCTTTTATCTGTTGACCGGAGCCGTCGCCGCCGCCGGGCTGGTCGGTGTGCTGCTCCTTTCCGCCGAAGCCATGCGTTCGTTCGACCAGGCGCACACAAGCGACGAGGCCGAGAGAGACAGCGACTGGCACCGTTCCGAAACCTCGGCACTGCTGTCGACCATTCACGACGCGCTCGGCGACCTTGCGATCATGCGCGGCATGGACGGAAAGATCGTTCATGCCAATGCGGTCTTCCAAAAGCTGTGCGGAGAGGTGGACGCACGCGGGCAGAGCTGTGCCGCTTTCGGTTTCAGCTTTGAACCGAAGGCAGCACCCAATCATTATCTCGTGCGCATCGCCACGCTGGACGGTATCCGCCTGTTCGACTGGCACGATGTGATCGCGCGCGACCCGGCAAGCGGCAAGCTGATGCGCCACAGCATCGCGCGCGACGTCACCGAGGAGGCGAGGGCCGCGCGCGAGCGCGAGGCTGCCCGAAGGCGCGCGGAAGAGGCAAGCCGCGCCAAGTCGCAGCTGCTTGCGACCGTCAGTCACGAGATCCGCACGCCGCTCTCCGGGATCCTCGGGATGAGCCACCTGCTTGGCCAGACGCGCATGTCGAGCGAGCAGAAGAACTATCTCGCCGGCATGCAGCAATCCGGGCACGCTTTGGTCCAGCTCGTCGAGGACCTGATCGACTTCTCGTCGCTCTCGGCCGGTCGTTTCCAGTTTCGTCCGAGCCGGCAGGATCCGCGCGGCGTCATCGAGAGCGTGGTGGAAATGCTGTCCAGTCGCGCCCATGGGAAGGGCATCGAGATCGCCGCCACCGTTGCCGCCGACGTGCCCGCGCTGATGGCCTTCGACGCGGCGCGCCTGCGGCAGGTGCTCTTCAACGTGATCGGCAATGCAGTCAAATTCACGGACGTCGGCGGCGTCTTTGTTGGTGCCGACAAGGTCGAAGGCTGCGTGCGCATCCGGATCGACGACACCGGGCCGGGCATGACGCCGGACGAATTGACGCGCATCTTCGAAGAGTTCGAGCAGGCAGGCAGTGACGAGCAGCGCGCCAAGGGCACGGGCCTTGGTCTCGCCATCTCCCGGCGGATCATGCAGGCCTGCGGCGGCAGCCTGACGGCGGCAAGCGCGCCGGGTCGCGGCAGCCGTTTCGAGATCCGCCTGCCGTTTGCCGAGGTCGAGCCGGTTGACGACAAGCGCCGGTCCTCGCTTGCCGCATCGCATGTACTGGTCATGGCGCCGGATGGCCCGGCTTCCGCAGCACTCGCCGCGACGATCGCAACACTCGGTGGACGCTGCCACCGGGCAACGACGTTGTCGGCCGCCCAGCATGTGCTGGCGGACGTTCTTTCCGGCGGCGCACCCTTGACGGACGTGATCGTCGACCACCGTCACGCGCAGCAATACAAGCAGCTGCTTGCGCTGCAGCCGGCCGTTGGGCGGCTGGAGGTGCGGCGCACCTACCTGATCAACCCGGAAGAACGCAACAGCCATCCGGTCAACCAGATGGACGGCTACGAGGCCTGGTTGATCCGGCCGTTGCGCGAAAAATCCCTGGTCGAAGTTCTGCTCGGCCGGCTGAAGGGCATCGAGAAGCGCGATGCGATCAACGACAACCGGCCGATGCTGCGCGAAGAGCCCGCAACGGTACCCGTGCAGTTGCAGGCGGAGGGCATCCTTCTGGCCGAAGACGACCCGGTCAATGCGCTGATCATTCGCACCGTGCTGCAGCGGGCCGGACATCAGGTCCGTGTGGTCGGCGACTTTCCGGGTGTCGTCGAGGCGCTTTCGGCCTCCGGTGGTCGCCCATTGCCGGCGCTCCTCGTCACGGATCTCAACATGCCGGGCGGCGACGGGCTTACGGTGCTGCAGGCCCAGCGCGACCGTGAAGCGGCGCGATCGCAGGGCCGCCTGCCGGTCATCGTTCTGACCTCCGATACGCGCAAGGACATGCGCGACCGCCTCATGGCAGCGGGCGCCGACGCGGTGTTGGCAAAGCCGGTCGAGCCGCAACTTTTGAACGCCGAGATCGCGCGCCTTCTACGCCAACGTTAACTCCGGCGGCGGTAACGGTAACCATTCGGGAGCGGGGGTTGTGCGCCGCTTTCATGTCACTATGTTGTTGCAGAAACGTGGTCTAAGCCCGGCAGACAGATTTGATTCGGGATGACGCGGATGGCCATCGAGCTACTGGATTCAGCGAACGTGGTTGACACCTCTCAGGCTTGCATCGGCAGAAAGGCTGCCGTCCCGGCGACGGACGTGCTGGGTCGGATCGCCAATCTGGAGACGCGTCTTGCCCGTACCGCATCGGAGATCGATGCCGCCCAGGCTGTGCGCTACAAAGTTTTCGTCGAGGAGATGAAGGCGCAGGTTGGCCCCGAAGCCGACCGGCGGAAGCGCGACGTCGACAGCTGGGATGCGATCTGCGATCACCTCCTGGTGCTCGACACCGCAATCGAGGGCGATACCGAGGAACAGATCGTCGGCACCTATCGCCTGTTGCGCCAGGATGTCGCCGAGCGGTCGGGCGGTTTCTACTCTGCATCCGAATTTGCCATCGACGCGCTTCTCACCCGCCATCCGACCAAGCGCTTCATGGAGCTCGGCCGTTCCTGCGTGTTGCCGGAATACCGCACCAAGCGCACGGTCGAGCTTTTGTGGCAGGGCAACTGGGCCTACGCGCTGAAATACGGCGTGGATGCGATGTTCGGCTGCGGCTCGTTCCCGGGTGTCGTGCCGGCCGAGCATGCACTGGCTCTGTCCTTCCTGCACCACAACATTCGCGCCCGCGACGACTGGGCCGTCAGCGCTCGGCCCGAGCTGCACCGGACGATGGACCTGATGCCGTCCGAGGCGATCAATGCCAAGAAGGCGCTCGCCGCCCTGCCGCCCTTGATCAAGGGCTACATGCGCCTCGGCGCCATGGTCGGTGACGGTGCCGTGGTCGACCACGCGTTCCGCACGACCGATGTTCTGATCGTTCTGCCGATCAGCAATATCTCCGGCCGCTACCTCAACTATTACGGTGCCGATGCCGGCCGTTTTGGCGGCGCCGTCTCCTGATCGACCCCTTTCGGGGTTAACCAAATATTAATGATCAGTTTGACTTTAAGGGTCGAAAGAGAGACATGTATTGTCATGTTCTTCTCTAGTTTCATGACGAACGAATAGAGAAAATAAATGGAGAAACTGCCGGTCTTCCGGGGATTGGCAGAATAGGGTTCCCAAGACTCCTGCTTTCATTACCTTAAACATAAATGCATTGCCTGTTATTAAGCCCGCCTCCTTTTTGGGAGGCGGGCTTTTTTCTGCGCCAGGCTTGTTTCGAAGTGATACGTCGCGGCCGCGAACTGGTCTGCCTCGAGACGGCTGTATCAAAATGACACGGCCGTCCGCGGCGAAGGTCCTACATGCCGGCGTTGTAGGCTGCGATCGCCGCCATGTTGACGATGTCGGAATCCTTCGCCGACATCGACACGATCTGGATCGACTTGTCGAAGCCGACGAGCAGCGGGCCGATCACGGTCGAGCCGCCGAGTTCCTGCAGCATCTTGGTCGAGATCGACGCCGAGTGGAACGCCGGCATGACGAGCACGTTGGCCGTGCCGGAGAGCCGGCAGAACGGATACTGTTCCATCACCTTCGGATTGAGCGCCACGTCGGCGGCCATTTCGCCGTCATACTCGAAGTCGACGCGACGCTTGTCGAGGATGTTGACCGCTTCGCGCACCCGCTCCGAGCGCTCGCCCGAGGGATGGCCGAACGTCGAGTAGGCAAGCATCGCCACCCGCGGCACATAACCGAGACGCTTGGCGAGGCCTGCAGCCTCCTCGGCGATATCGGCCAGTTCCTCGGCCGTCGGCATGTCGTGCACGGCCGTATCGGCAACGAGCACGGTGCGGCCGCGGCAGAGCGCGATCGAGACGCCGATGACGCGGTGGCCGGGCTTCGGATCGATGCAGCGGCGCACGTCCTCGAGTGCCGTCGAATAGTTGCGGGTGAGACCCGTCACCATGCCGTCGGCGTCCCCGAGCGCCACCATGCAGGCGGCGAAGTGGTTGCGGTCGTTGTTGATCAGGCGCTGGGCGTCACGGAAGAGGAAACCCTTCCGCTGCAGGCGAGCGTAAAGGTAGTCCGTGTAGGCGCTGACGCGCTTCGACAGCCGCGCGTTGACGATCTGGATGCCGGGGCGGTCGAGATCGATGCCCTCGCGCTCCGCCGTCTCGCGCATGCGCTCCTCGCGGCCGAGCAGGATGGCGGTGCCGAGCTGCTGGTTGGCATAGGCGATCGCTGAGCGCATGACCTGCACCTCTTCGCCTTCGGCAAAGACGATGCGCTTGGGCTGGCGCCGAACGCGCTCGTAGATGCGCTGCAGCGTCGAGGCGATCGGGTCGCGCCGGGCCGACAGCTGGCGGCCATAGGCTTCAAGATCGGTAATCGGCTTGCGGGCGACGCCGCTTTCCATTGCGGCTTTCGCGACGGCCATCGGGATCGAGGAGATCAGTCGCGGATCGAAGGGAACCGGGATGATGTATTGCGGACCGAAGCGCGGCCGGTTGCCCTGATAGGCGGCGGCGACATCGTCGGGCACGTCTTCCTTGGCAAGGCTCGCCAGCGCTTCCGCTGCGGCGATCTTCATCTCGTCGTTGATGGTCGTGGCGCGCACGTCGAGTGCGCCGCGGAAGATATAGGGGAAGCCGAGCACGTTGTTGACCTGGTTCGGGTAGTCCGAACGGCCGGTGGCGACGATCGCGTCGTCACGGATGCGGGCGACTTCCTCCGGGGTGATTTCCGGATCCGGATTGGCCATGGCGAAGATGATCGGCCGCGGCGCCATCGAGCGCACCATGTCCTCCGAAAGGGCGCCCTTGGCCGAGAGGCCGAACACCACGTCGGCGCCGTCCATCGCCTCGGCGAGCGTGCGGCGATCGGTCTTGACCGCATGGGCCGATTTCCACTGGTTCATGCCCTCGGTGCGGCCTTGGAAGATCACGCCCTTGGTGTCGCACAGGATGACGTTTTCCGGATTGAAGCCCATCGACTTGATGAGTTCGATGCAGGCAATCGCTGCCGCGCCTGCGCCGTTGCACACAAGCTTCGTCGTCTTGAAGTCGCGGCCGGTCAATGCCAGCGCATTGATGAGGCCGGCCGCGGCGATAATGGCGGTGCCGTGCTGGTCGTCGTGGAACACCGGGATGTCCATGACCTCGCGCAGCTTCTGCTCGATGATGAAACAGTCCGGTGCCTTGATGTCTTCAAGGTTGATGCCGCCGAAGGAGGGGCCGAGGAAGCGCACGCAGTTGATGAATTCGTCGACGTTTTCGGTGTCGACTTCAAGGTCGATCGAATCCACGTCGGCAAAGCGCTTGAACAGCACCGCCTTGCCTTCCATGACTGGCTTGGAGGCCAGCGCCCCGAGGTTGCCGAGGCCGAGAATGGCGGTGCCGTTGGAAATCACGGCCACCATGTTGCCGCGCGTCGTGTAGTCGTAGGCGGTGTTCGGATCCTCGGCGATCGCCTTCACCGGCACGGCAACGCCCGGCGAATAGGCAAGCGACAGGTCGCGCTGGGTGGCCATCGCCTTGGTGGGGGAAATCTCCAGCTTTCCGGGGCGACCCTGCGAGTGAAAATCAAGCGCTTCCTGCGCGGTGACGCTCGTCATGGTGCGATCGGTCTTGTCGGTGGCCGGCATGTTTCCTCTATCCTCCTGTGGGCGAGCCTTGCGGCGCGCCTCTTTATGGTTGTCGTCTATAATTCCTAGGGGATAGTGTGCCATCTCTTTTTTCGGAACAATCATGAATTTCGTGACAGACTATTCGACCCGTGCGGGGGAAGTTTTATCCGCAGCCGAGCTGGCGAGCGAGGAAAGCCGTTCCACCGCGACGCCGATGATGGAACAGTTTATCGAGATCAAGGCGAACAACCCGGATTCGCTGCTGTTCTACCGGATGGGCGACTTTTACGAGCTGTTCTTCCAGGACGCTGTCGAAGCCTCGCGCGCGCTCGGCATCACGCTTACAAAGCGCGGCCAGCACATGGGGCAGGAGATCCCGATGTGCGGCGTGCCGGTGCACGCCGCCGACGACTATCTGCAAAAGCTGATCGGCCTCGGCTTCCGCGTGGCCGTCTGCGAGCAGGTGGAAGACCCGGCGGAAGCCAAGAAACGCGGCAGCAAGTCGGTGGTCCGCCGCGACGTCGTGCGCCTCGTCACACCCGGCACGATCACCGAAGAAAAACTTCTCTCGCCGTCCGAGACCAATTACCTGATGGCGCTGGCGCGGATCAAAAGCGGTTCGGAGCCGGCCTATGCGCTTGCCTGGATCGACATCTCCACCGGCATCTTCCGGCTGGCCGAGACCGCCGAAAGCCGGTTGCTGGCCGATATCCTGCGCATCGAGCCGCGCGAACTGATCCTCGCCGATACGGTCTTTCACGATCCGGAACTCAGACCCGTCTTCGACGTGCTCGGCCGTGTCGCCGTGCCGCAGCCGGCCGTCCTGTTCGACAGCGCCACCGCCGAAGGGCGCATTTCCCGCTACTTCGGCGTCAAGACGCTGGACGGCTTCGGCACCTTCTCGCGCGCGGAACTCGCGGCAGCCTCGGCGGCGATCTCCTATGTCGAAAAGACCCAGCTCGCCGAGCGTCCGGCGCTTGGCACGCCCGAGCGCGAAAGCGCGGCCTCGACGCTGTTCATCGACCCGGCGACCCGCGGCAACCTCGAGCTGGTGAAGACGCTTTCCGGCGCGCGCGAAGGCACGCTTCTAAAGGCGCTCGATCGTACGGTCACGAGCGGTGGCGCGCGGCTTCTCGCCGAGCGGCTTATGTCGCCGCTGACCGATCCGGATCGTATCAACGCGCGCCTCGATTCCATCGAGATCCTTGCGCACCAACCCTCGTTCGCCGGCGACCTGCGCGATGCGTTGCGGCGCACGCCCGACATGCCGCGCGCCCTGTCGCGGCTGGCGCTTGGCCGTGGCGGACCACGCGATCTTGGCGCCATTCAGGCGGGCCTGCATGCCTCGGCATCGATTTCGCGGCTGATGGCGGCCGGCACGCTGTCGGATGAGCTGAAGGATGCGCGCGCCGCGATCGATGCGCTGCCGGCCGGCCTGCTCGGCCTGCTCGATGCGACCCTCGGCGAAGAGCTCCCGCTTCTCAAGCGCGACGGCGGTTTCCTGCGTGAGGGCGCCAGCGCCGAACTCGACGAGGTCCGCGCGCTGCGCGACCAGTCGCGCCGGGTGATCGCCGGGCTGCAGCTGCAATATTCCGAAGAGACCGGCATCAAGTCGCTGAAGATCAAGCACAACAACGTGCTCGGTTACTTCATCGAGGTGACGGCCGGCAATGCCGGCTCGATGACCGACACGGACGAGGGCCGCGCCCGCTTCATCCATCGCCAGACGATGGCGAACGCGATGCGATTCACCACCACCGCGCTTGCCGAGCTCGAAAGCAAGATCGCCAACGCCGCCGACCGCGCGCTGTCGATCGAGCTCGAGGCCTTCGACCGGATGACGACGGAGGTCGTTGCCGCAGCCGAGGTGCTGAAGGCGGCAGCGCTGGCGCTTGCGACCCTCGACGTCTCGGTCGGGCTCGCGGTCCTTGCCGAGGAGCAGGCTTATGCCCGGCCCATCGTCGACCGCTCGCGCATGTTCGCCATCGACGGCGGTCGCCATCCGGTGGTCGAACAGGCACTGAAGCGCCAGGCATCGAATGCCTTCGTCGCCAATGGCTGCGATCTGTCGCCGCCCGAGGGCGAAGAGGGCGGCGCGATCTGGCTGCTCACGGGTCCGAACATGGGCGGTAAGTCGACCTTCCTCAGGCAGAACGCGCTGATCGCGATCATGGCGCAGATGGGCACCTTCGTGCCGGCGACCAGCGCCCATATCGGCATCGTCGACCGGCTCTTTTCCCGCGTCGGCGCCTCGGACGATCTCGCGCGCGGCCGCTCGACCTTCATGGTCGAAATGGTCGAGACGGCAGCGATCCTCAATCAGGCAACCGACCGCTCGCTGGTGATCCTCGACGAGATCGGCCGCGGCACGGCCACTTTCGATGGCCTTTCGATCGCCTGGGCGGCTGTCGAGCATCTGCATGAGGCGAACCGCTGCCGCGGCCTGTTCGCCACCCACTTCCACGAGCTGACCGTGCTCTCGGAAAAGCTTGCCCGTCTCTCGAACGCGACGATGCGTGTCAAGGAATGGCACGGCGACGTGATCTTCCTGCACGAGGTCGGCCCGGGTGCGGCCGACCGGTCCTACGGCATCCAGGTGGCGCGATTGGCCGGCCTGCCGGCATCGGTCGTGGCGCGGGCCAAGGACGTGCTCGCCAAGCTCGAGGACGCCGACCGCAAGAACCCGGCAAGCCAGCTGATCGACGATCTGCCACTGTTCCAGGTGGCGATCCGGCGTGAAGAGGCCAAGCCAGCCGGCAACTCAAGGGTTGACGAGGCGCTGAAGGCGCTCAACCCTGACGATATGACGCCGCGCGAGGCGCTGGATGCGCTCTACGCGCTCAAGAAGGAACTGAGCGCCCGGTAACGGGCTTTCGGTTTTTGCTGTGCATGCGTCGGTGAAAAAGGCTATACAGCGCCGCGCGCCCTTTTGAAGGGTGCGGCGATGAGCCGGTAGAAACTCGGAATGCTGCACGGTCCCGGTTCGGCCTTGATCGGATGGGAGCATGCAGGAGCGCGTGCTTCGTGCAGCAGACCACGCAACCAGTCGGACAGGACGCCCCTCGGCACTTCATGGGCAGACACGAAACCTTCTTTCCCGAAATTCTCGACGTCGCAGCGCTCCGGGCGAAATGCGACTTCATCGCTTCGGCCCATGCCGAGCAGCGCGAACCGATGCGCCAGGCGCTGCTCGCCGCCTTCAAGCAGGCAAACATTGCCGGTCGCGCCAAGGCGCGCGAATTGTTTTACGCCGATGGCGCCGGCATCCAGTGCGCCGAGCGCATTTCCTGGCTCCAGGATCAACTGATCACCGTGCTGCACGATTTCGTGCTCAACGAGATCTTTGACGCCGCCAATGCGCCGGAAGCCTCGCGCATCGCCGTGACGGCGGTCGGCGGCTATGGCCGCGGCACGCTGGCGCCGGGCTCCGACATCGATCTTCTTTTCCTGCTGCCGGTCAAGAAGGCCGTGTGGGCGGAGCCGGCGATCGAATTCATGCTCTACATCCTGTGGGATCTTGGCTTCAAGGTCGGTCACGCCACCCGCACCATCGACGAGTGCATCCGGCTTTCGCGCGCCGACATGACGATCCGCACCGCCATTCTCGAGACGCGCTATATCTGCGGCTCGCAGACGCTGTGCGCCGAACTGGAAACGCGCTTCGATCATGAGATCGTGCGCAACACGGGCCCGGATTTCATCGCCGCCAAGCTTGCCGAGCGCGACGAACGCCACCGCAAGGCCGGCGACACGCGCTATCTCGTCGAGCCGAACGTCAAGGAAGGCAAGGGCGGCCTTCGCGACCTGCACACGCTGTTCTGGATCGCCAAGTATTTCTACCGCCTGAAAGACACGGCCGATCTCGTCAAGCTCGGTGTGTTGTCGCGGCAGGAATACCAGCTGTTCCAGAAGGCCGAGGACTTCCTCTGGGCGGTGCGCTGCCACATGCATTTTTTGACCGGAAAGTCGGAAGAGCGGCTCTCCTTCGACATCCAGCGCGAGATTGCCGAAGCGCTCGGCTATCACGATCATCCGGGCCTCTCGGCGGTCGAGCGCTTCATGAAGCACTTCTTCCTGGTGGCGAAGGACGTCGGCGATCTCACCCGCATCTTCTGCGCAGCGCTCGAAGACCAGCAGGCCAAGGATGCACCGGGCATTTCTGGCCTCATCGGCCGCTTCACCCATCGCAGCCGCAAGATCGCCGGCACGCTCGATTTCGTTGACGACGGCGGCCGCATCGCGCTTGCAAGCCCCGACGTCTTCAAGCGCGACCCGGTCAACCTTCTGCGCTTCTTCCACATTGCCGATATCAATGGGCTCGAGTTTCATCCGGCAGCCCTTCGTCAGGTGACGCGGTCCTTGAGCCTGATCAAGCCGGCGCTGCGCGAGAGCGAGGAGGCGAACCGCCTCTTCCTGTCGATCCTCACCTCACGCCGCAAGCCGGAACTGATCCTCAGGCGCATGAACGAGGCGGGCGTGCTCGGCCGCTTCATCCCGGATTTCGGCAAGATCGTCTCGATGATGCAGTTCAACATGTATCATCACTACACCGTCGACGAGCACCTCCTGCGCACCGTCGATGTGCTCTCGCGCATCGAGGGCGGCATCGAGGAGGAGGCGCATCCGCTGGTCGCCAAGCTGATGCCGGGGATCGAGGAGCGCGAGGCGCTCTATGTCGCGGTCCTGCTGCACGATATCGCCAAGGGGCGTCCGGAAGACCATTCGACCGCTGGCGCCAAGGTCGCGCGCAAGCTCTGCCCGCGCTTCGGCCTGTCGCCGAAGCAGACGGAACTCGTCGCCTGGCTGATCGAGGAACACCTGCTGATGTCGATGGTCGCCCAGACCCGCGATCTCAACGACCGCAAGACCATCGTCGACTTCGCCGAGCGGGTGCAATCGCTCGACCGGCTGAAGATGCTTTTGGTGCTTACCGTCTGCGACATCCGCGCCGTCGGCCCGGGTGTGTGGAACGGCTGGAAGGGCCAGTTGCTGCGCACGCTCTACTACGAAACCGAGCTCCTGCTTTCGGGCGGGTTCTCGGAACTGTCGCGCAAGGAGCGCGCGGCGCATGCCGCCGTCATGCTCGGCGAGGCGCTGACGGACTGGTCGGAGAAGGAACGCGACGATTACGTGCGCCTGCACTACCAGCCCTATCTCCTGACGGTGGCACTGGAAGACCAGGTGCGCCATGCCCGCTTCATCCGCGAGGCGGACGCAGCAGGCAAGGCGCTGTCGACCATGGTGCGCACCCACCAGTTCCATGCGATCACCGAAATCACCGTGCTTTCGCCCGACCATCCGCGTCTGTTGACGGTGATTGCCGGGGCCTGCGCTGCGGCCGGCGCCAACATCGTTGACGCGCAGATCTTCACGACCTCGGACGGCCGCGCGCTCGATACGATCCTCGTCAACCGCGAGTTCGCCGTGGACGAGGACGAGATGCGCCGGGCGGCAAGCATCGGCAAGCTGATCGAGGACGTGCTTTCCGGCCGCAAGCGGCTGCCGGAGGTCATTGCCAGCCGGACCAAGGTGAAGAAGCGCACCCGGGCCTTCACCGTGACGCCGGAGGTGACGATCAGCAACACCCTGTCGAACAAGTTCACGGTCATCGAGGTCGAGGGGCTCGACCGCCCCGGCCTGCTCTCCGAGATCACCGCGGTGCTGTCCGATCTGTCGCTCGACATCGCCTCGGCGCACATCACCACTTTCGGCGAAAAGGTGATCGACACCTTCTACGTCACCGACCTCGTCGGCCAGAAGGTGACGAGCGAAAACCGGCAGATGAACATTGCCGCCCGCCTCAAGGCCGTGATGGCCGGCGAGAGTGACGAGGCTCGGGACCGCATGCCATCGGGCATTATCGCGCCGGCGCCGGGCGTCTCCTCCGCTCACAGAACGACAAAAGCCGAATCATGAGTCTGGTCAAGAAACTTGCAACCGTCGGCGGTGCGACGCTCGGAAGCCGGCTCTTCGGCTTCATCCGCGAAACCTTCATGGCGGCAGCGCTCGGCACCGGTCCCGTCGCCGACGCCTTCAACACCGCCTTCCGCCTGCCCAACACCTTCCGGCGCCTCTTTGCAGAGGGCGCCTTCAATTCCGCCTTCGTGCCGCTTTTCGCCAAGGAGATCGAGGCGAACGGCATGGAGGGCGCGCGGCGCTTTTCCGAGGAAGTTTTCGGCGTCCTGTTCACGGTCTTGTTGTTCCTGACGATCGCCATGGAGCTGACGATGCCCTTCATCGTCAGCACCCTGATCGCGCCCGGTTTTGCCGACGATCCGGAAAAGCTCGGCAACACCATCGTCTTTGCCGCGATCATGTTCCCCTATCTTGCCTGCATGTCGCTGGCGGCGATGATGGGGGGCATGCTCAATTCGCTGCACCGTTTCTTCGCGGCAGCGATTGCGCCGGTCTTCCTCAACATCATCCTGATCGGCGTGCTCGGCTATGCCTGGTATGCGGGCCAGGATCCGGTCGCGGTCGGTCACGCGCTCTCCTGGGGCGTCATGGTCGCAGGGCTGGTGCAGCTCGCGATCGTCTGGATTGCTGTGCGCGATGCCGGCATCAAGATCGGTCTGCGCCGGCCGAAGGTGACCGCCAATGTCCGGCGCCTGCTGGTGCTGGCGCTTCCGGCGGCGATCACCGGGGGCATCACCCAGATCAATCTTTTGATCAACACCAACATCGCCTCGGCGCAGGAAGGCGCCGTGTCGTCGCTGGTCTATGCCGACCGCATCTACCAGCTGCCGCTTGGCGTCGTCGGCATCGCGGTTGCAACCGTGCTCCTGCCGGAACTCGCCCGGGCGCTGCGTTCCGGCAATGTCAACGAAGCCTCGAACCTGCAGAACCGCTCGGTCGAGTTCACGCTGTTCCTGACGCTGCCGGCGGCCGCCGCCTTGCTTGTCATGTCCGAGCCGATCGTCCGGCTCTTGTTCGAGCGCGGCAAGTTTTCGGCCGATTCGACCGTGATCGTCGGCCATATCCTGGCGATCTACGGCCTTGGCCTGCCGGCCTTCGTGCTGATCAAGGCCTTCATTCCCGGTTTCTTCGCCCGCGAAGACACCCGCACGCCGATGATCTTTGCCGCCATCTCGGTCGTCGTGAACGTGTCCCTGGCGCTCACCCTGTTTCCGCGGCTGGGCCCGAGCGGTATTGCCACCGCCGAGATCGTCGCTGGCTGGGTGAACGCCGTTCTGCTCTTTGCAACGCTTGTCTGGCGCGGACATTGGGGCAGCGACAGGCCCTTGCTCACGCGCATCCCCCGCCTCGTCGTCGCCGCCGCAGGCATGGCGGCGACGCTCCATTTTGCCATTGGCTGGTTCGCGTTCGAACTGTCGTCGGCAGCCTCGCTCGTAACGCGGGCGACGACGTTGTGCGGCCTCGTCGCGGTCGCCATGGTCGTCTACTTCGCGCTTGCCTTCGGGCTCGGTGGTGCCAACCTCGGCATGATCCGCCGCAATCTCAAGCGCGGTGCGAAAGCGCCGGCTCAGGCACCGGAGGCCGGCGACTGATGCGCCAGACGATCGCACGCATTGCCCTGGTTGTGCCGGATTATGACGCCGGCATTGCCTTCTACTGCGGCAAGCTCGGCTTCGACCTCGTCGAGGACACCGTCCTCGACGCAACCAAGCGCTGGGTCGTCGTTCGCCCGAAAGGCGCGGTCGAGACGTCGCTGCTGCTCGCCAAGGCCGATGGCGAACGCCAGCAGGCGGCGATCGGCAACCAGACCGGGGGCCGCGTCGGCTTCTTCCTGTTCACCGACGATTTCGCCCGCGACCATCAGGCGATGTCGGCCGAAGGCGTCGTCTTCCTGGAGGCACCGCGCCACGAGCCTTACGGTACCGTGGCGGTCTTCACCGATCCCTTCGGCAACCAGTGGGACCTGCTGCAGCCCGCCGGTTGAGCGCGCCTTCAGCGACCTCTTGATTGCCCTTCGTTCGGCGTGCATAAGCGCTTCCGTTAGCTACATGGGCGATGATGCCCTGGGGCCCTCCACCAGCCTATTGAGGACGACATGAACGAATTCAAGCCGCTCGTATTTTCCGGCGTCCAGCCGACGGGCAATCTCCATCTCGGCAATTATCTCGGCGCGATCCGCAAGTTCGTGGCGCTGCAGGAAAACAACGACTGCATCTACTGCGTCGTCGACCTGCACTCGATCACCGCACAGCTCGTGCACGAGGACCTGAAGGGGCAGATCCGCTCGATCGCCGCAGCCTTCATCGCTTCGGGCATCGACCCGGCGAAGCATATCGTCTTCAACCAGTCGGCCGTGCCGCAGCACGCGGAACTCGCCTGGATCTTCAACTGCGTCGCCCGCATCGGCTGGATGAACCGCATGACGCAGTTCAAGGACAAGGCCGGCAAGGACCGCGAGAACGCCTCGCTGGGCCTGCTTGCCTATCCGAGCCTGATGGCGGCCGACATCCTCGTCTATCGCGCCACCCATGTGCCCGTCGGCGACGACCAGAAGCAGCACCTGGAGCTGACGCGCGACATCGCCCAGAAGTTCAACATCGACTTCATGGAGCACATTCGCAGCGCCGGGTACGGTGTGGACATGGTGGTCGGCGAGGAGCCGATTCATGCCTACTTCCCGCCGGTCGAGCCGCTGATCGGTGGCGCGACGCCGCGCGTGATGTCGCTCCGGGACGGCACGAAGAAGATGTCGAAGTCGGACCCCTCCGATCTTTCGCGCGTCAACCTGATGGACGATGCCGAGACGATCTCGAAGAAGATCCGCAAGGCCAAGACCGATCCGGACGCGCTGCCGAGCGAAGTGGAAGGGCTGAAGGGCCGGCCGGAAGCCGACAACCTCGTCGGCATCTATGCGGCGCTGTCGGACAAGACCAAGGAGCAGGTGCTTTCCGAGTTCGGCGGGCAGCAGTTCTCGGTGTTCAAGCCGGCGCTGGTCGACCTCGCGGTCGAGGTTCTGGCCCCGATCACCGCAGAGATGCGCCGCCTGATGGGCGACACCGCCCATATCGACGCCATCCTGCGGGACGGCGGCGAACGGGCGCGGGCGCGGGCGGAAAAGACGATGCGCGAAGTGCGCGAGATCATCGGCTTCCTGCAGTAATTGAAATGAATCCGGGTCTTTTGACCCGGATTCCCCTCGCTTCAGGCCCCCAAGCGGATGGCTCCGGGCACATTTCCGTGTCCTTCCCGCGAACGCGAAAATCAGACCTTGCGGCGGCTCGTCCGGGATGTATTGTTCGCCCTATGGTCTCGACCCGACTCTCTCGACTTGAAGGTCACCGCCGCAAATTCATGGCGGTGATAGACGATACCCCGGAATGCGGGCGCGCCGTGCACTATGCCGGCATGCGCGCCAAGAATTCCAATGGTGGTCTCGTCCTGCTCTACGTGATCGCCGACGGCGACTTCCAGCAATGGCTGGGGGTCGAGGAAATCATGCGCGCGGAAGCGCGCGAGGAAGCTGAGGCAACCCTTGCCAAGGTGGCGCAGTCGGTGCGCGAGCGCATCGGCATCGAGCCAGAGATCGTCATCCGCGAGGGCGCGGCGACCGAGCAGATCCATGCGGCGATCGAAGAGGACCGCGATATTGCGATCCTAGTGCTGGCCGCCGGATCGGCGAAGGAGGGCCCCGGTCCGCTGGTCTCGTCGATCGCCGGCAAGGCTGCGGCCTTTCCGATCCCCGTCACGGTCATACCTGACATGCTGACGGATGAGGAGATCGACGCGCTCAGCTGACCTGCGTCGCTATGCGCTCTTGCGAGCCGGGGGCCGTGCCCCTATATTCTTTTGAATAATTCTAAAGAGCTGGGCGATATGTCGCTCCCGGCGAAACGGAGACGGACATGTTCATTCAGACCGAAGCCACGCCGAACCCGGCGACGCTGAAGTTTTTGCCGGGCAAGGTTGTTCTGGAAAGCGGCACGGCCGAGTTCCGCGACGAGGAAGAAGCCCGCGCCGGATCGCCGCTCGCGGCACGGCTGTTTTCGATCCCGGGCGTCACAGGCGTCTATTTCGGCTACGATTTCATCACCGTCAGCAAGGAAAGCCAGGAATGGCAGCACCTGAAGCCGGCGATCCTCGGTTCGATCATGGAACATTTCATGTCGGGCCAGCCGATCATGGCCGGCAGTGGCCGCGCAGAGCAGGCTGACGAGGAAGACGAGTTCTTCGACGAGGGTGACGAAACGATCGTCGCCACCATCAAGGAGCTCCTGGAAACCCGGGTTCGCCCCGCCGTCGCCCAGGATGGCGGCGACATCACCTTCCGCGGCTTCAAGGACGGGACGGTGTTCCTCAACATGAAGGGCGCCTGCTCCGGCTGCCCGTCGTCGACCGCGACGCTGAAACACGGCGTGCAGAACCTGCTGCGCCACTTCGTGCCCGAAGTGGAAGCGGTCGAGGCTGTCTGATATTGCGCGCCGTCGCCGGCGCGTAGCGTTTAGCGTATCGACTTTGCCGCAAAGCCAAACGGCTTTGCGGTTTGTGGCGTCCTGAGAAGATCACAGCGTTGAAATGATTGTACTTGCGCTCGACACGTCCGGTTCCGGCTGCTCCGCTGCCGTCTATGACAGCGAGACGGCTGCCGTGCTCGGCCGCTCCGGCGCCGATCTCGGCAAGGGGCATGCCGAGCGCCTGATGGAATTTGTCGACGAGGCACTGGCGGCAAGCAGCCGTACGCTTGCCGATATCGACCGCATCGCCGTCACCGTCGGTCCGGGCTCGTTCACCGGCATTCGCGTCGGCGTGGCAGCGGCGCGTGGGCTGGCTCTGGCGCTCGGAAAGGCCGCCGTCGGCGTCTCGACGCTTGCCGTGCTGGCCGAGGGACTGCGCGCCATCACGCCCGGAAAAGCCGTTCTTGCCGCCATCGATGCGAAGCGCGACGAAGTCTACGTCCAGGCCTTCGATGCGGCCGGTCATCCACTCGCCGATCCGCAAGCCCTGGCCGCCGAGACGGCGCGCGAGCGCTTCGCCGATTTTGACGGCATCATCGGTGGCTCCGGCGCGCATCTCGTCGCCACGGATATGCCCGCCAACCCGTCCGAGCTCATCGACGTCGCGGCGCTTGCACGGCTGGGCGCCGTTGCTGATCCAGCTTCGGCCAAGCCGAAGCCGCTATATCTCCGAGGCCCCGACGCCAAGCCGCAGGCGGGCTTCGCGATTGCCCGAGCATAGACCGAGATGAGCTTTACCGACTACTTCACCCGCCGCACCGAGTTCGACATTTTCCCACTGGAAGAGGCCGATCTGCTGGCCGCGGCGGCCCTGCACCGCCAGCGCTTTGCGAGCCCGTGGACGGATGGAGAAATCCATGCGCTTCTCGTCCAGGACACGGTCTTCGGTTTCGTTGCCCGGCAGACGAACGGGTCGTTCCGTCCGGCCTTCGGCGGCTTCGTTCTGTCGCGGGCGGTGGCCGGTGAGGCCGAAATCCTCACAGTGGGGGTCGATCCGCGTTATGCCCGTTCGGGCCTCGGTTGGCGGCTGATGCAGGCGGCCATGCGCGAGGCCCTGGTGAAGGGCTCTGAGGCGCTGTTTCTCGAAGTGGACGAGACCAACCAGCCGGCGATCGGGCTTTACCGCAAGCTCGGCTTCAACAAGGTCGGCGAACGCCGCGCCTATTACCAGGACAAGGCCGGCCAGCGAACGGCCGCGCTTGTCATGCGTCTCGATCTTCGCTAGTCGGAAGCGCGGACGAGCGCGACTTTCCGCGGGCATTTCGCCCTCGCTTTCAGTACAGGTCGCGCGCAGGAACGTGTCTCCCAGATGATCAACTGGCTACGGATTGCGATCTTCGCGGCGCTTCTGGCGCTGGTTTCGCTCGTGCTGATGCCGATCCAGATCGTCTGCCTTTGGCTCGGGCTGAAACTTCGCCGCCGCCTGCCGCGATACTGGCACCGGCTCGCCTGCTATCTTCTTGGCATTAAGGTCCGGGTGCATGGGGAGGTTGAGCGCCGACGGCCCTTGCTGATCTGCGCAAACCACGCGTCCTGGAAGGACATCCTGGTGCTTTCCTCGGTTGCCGATGTCGTCTTCGTCGCCAAATCCGAAGTGAAGAGCTGGCCGGTTTTCGGCCCTCTTGCCCGATTGCAGGCGTCGATCTTCGTCGAGCGCGAGCAGAAGCGCGCGACCGGCAAGCAGGTCAGCGAAATCGGCGACCGCATGGCTTCAGGCGAGATCGTCGTCTTGTTTCCCGAGGGAACGACCTCGGACGGCAACCGCCTGTTGGAAATCAAGACGTCTCTTTTCGGCGCCGCCGCCTCCGCCGTGCCGCATTCACCGACCGGGCTCGTGCATGTGCAGCCGGTCGCGATCTCCTATACCGGCATCCACGGCATGCCGATGGGGCGCTTCAACCGGCCGATCGCCGCGTGGCCGGGTGATACGGAGCTGGTGCCGCACCTGCTCGGCATCCTGCGCGAAGGGGCGATCGAGGTCGACGTCGATTTCGGCGAAGCCATCGACTACGACCGCCACACCAACCGCAAGGAAGTCAGCCGCAAGGTCGAACAGCGCATCCGCAGCATGCTGTCGGATCGCTTGCGCGGCCGCACGTAGTGCTTCGCCGCCAAAGGGCCCCTTTGCCGAAAATACTTCAACTTCGGGCCGCTTTGCACTAAAGAACCCGGCATGACCCAGGAAACTGCCCTTCTGTCGATAGCGCCCGCTGCGGGCGACGAACGCGCTCCGGCCCGCAAGGTCTTCGTCAAGACCTATGGCTGTCAGATGAACGTCTATGATTCCGACCGCATGTCGGACGCCCTGTCGCGCGACGGCTATGTCTCGACGGACGTGCTTGAGGATGCCGACTTCGTGCTGCTCAACACCTGTCATATCCGCGAGAAGGCGGCGGAGAAGGTCTATTCCGAACTCGGCCGTCTGCGCGATCTGAAGAAGGAAAAGGCCAAGGAAGGCCGCGAAATGGTGATCGGCGTTGCCGGCTGCGTTGCGCAGGCCGAGGGCAACGAGATCCTGAGACGCGCGCCGGCCGTCGACCTGGTGATCGGCCCGACCACCTATCATCGTTTGCCCGAAGCGTTGAGGCGGGCGCGCAACGGCGAGCGCGTCGTCCAGACGGACTACGCCGTCGAAGACAAGTTCGAGCATCTGCCGGCGCCCGAAAAGGCAAGGACCCGCCAGCGTGGCGTCACCGCGTTCCTGACAGTTCAGGAAGGCTGCGACAAGTTCTGCACCTTCTGCGTCGTGCCCTATACCCGCGGCTCGGAAGTGTCGCGCCCGGTCGCCCAGATCGTTTCGGAAGCCGAGAAGCTGATCGAAGGCGGCGTGCGCGAAATCACCCTGCTCGGCCAGAACGTCAACGCCTGGCATGGCGTCGGCCCCGATGGCCGCGAATGGGGACTTGGCGACCTGCTCCTGCGCCTCGGCGAGATCGAAGGTCTTGCCCGGCTGCGCTACACGACGAGCCACCCGCGCGACATGGATGACAGCCTGATCGAGGCGCATCGCTCGATGGCCAAGCTGATGCCCTATCTGCACCTGCCGGTGCAGTCGGGATCGGACCGGATCCTGAAAGCGATGAACCGGAGGCATACGGCGGCCGAATATCTGGCGCTGATTGCACGCATCCGCGCCGTCCAGCCGGACCTCGCACTATCGGGCGATTTCATCGTCGGCTTTCCCGGTGAGACCGAGGCGGATTTCGAAGACACCATGCGCCTCGTCGAGGCCGTGGGTTATGCACAGGCATTTTCGTTCAAATATTCGACCCGTCCGGGCACGCCCGGTGCCGAACTCGGCGATCAGGTTCCGGAGGACGTGAAGGCCAAGCGCTTGGAAAAATTGCAGGCTTTGCTGTTTTCCCAGCAGCGCGCCTTCGCCGAATCCTGTGTCGGCCGCGAAATCGACCTGCTTTTGGAGAAGCCGGGCCGCATGCCGGGCCAGCTCGTCGGCCGTTCGCCGTGGCTGCAGCCCGTGAATGTTGATGCAAAAGCATCGCAAATCGGTGACATTATCAAGGTGCGAATCATCAAGGCAGGAAACAACAGTCTGTTTGCCGAGATGATCGGGTAAGGACCGGAAACGAGGAGCCTGAACCGCTTGAACGGACACGAATTGATCTCTTCATCCACGCGCCAGTCGAAAACCGCTGCGACAGACGCCAATCACTTCGTGCTGACCTTCGAGAACAATCGGTTCGCCAGCGAACTCTTCGGCCAGTTCGATCAGAATCTGAAGCTGCTTGAAGAGCGCCTGCGCATCGACGCACGGCCGCGCGGCAATTCGGTGGCGATATCCGGCGATCTCGTCGCGACCAATCAGGCCCGCCGTGCGCTCGACTATCTCTATGGCCGGTTGCAAGGCGGTGCTTCGATCGATACGTCGGATGTCGAAGGCGCGATCCGTATGGCCGTTGCCGCCGATGATCAGCTACAATTGCCCACCATGGAGCGCAAAGCCAAATTGACGATGGCGCAGATTTCGACGCGCAAGAAGACCATTGCGGCGCGCACGCCGACGCAGGATGCCTATATCCGCGCGCTCGAGCGGTCCGAGCTTGTCTTCGGCGTGGGGCCGGCCGGTACCGGCAAGACCTACCTCGCGGTTGCCCATGCGGCACAGCTTCTGGAACGCGGCGCGGTCGATCGCATCGTGCTTTCGCGGCCCGCCGTCGAGGCCGGCGAGCGCTTGGGCTTCCTGCCCGGCGACATGAAGGAGAAGGTCGATCCCTATCTCCGGCCGCTCTACGATGCCCTCTATGACATGATGCCGGGCGACAAGGTCGAACGCGCGATCACGGCCGGCGTCATCGAGATTGCGCCGCTCGCCTTCATGCGCGGCCGCACGCTCGGCAATGCCGCCGTCATCCTCGACGAGGCGCAGAACACCACATCGATGCAGATGAAGATGTTCCTGACGCGTCTCGGCGAAAACGGCCGGATGATCGTGACCGGCGACCCGAGCCAGGTCGACCTGCCGCGCGGCGTCAAGTCGGGCCTGGTCGAAGCGCTGCAGATCCTGAAGGGGGTCGAGGGCGTTTCGGTGGTTCGCTTCAAGGATGTCGATGTCGTTCGTCATCCGATGGTGGCCCGCATCGTCAGGGCTTACGAGTCCCATACGGCCGTGCACGACGAAAGCGAGCAGGGCGACCGCTGATCGCGGTCGCTTGGATCATGACGGCTTTGGATATCCAGATCAGCGTGGAAGAGGGCAACTGGCCGGAAGAAGAGGCGTTGCTCGACTTCTGCGCGCCCATCCTTGAAACGGCTGCGGCGTTTCTCGCCGCCGAGGAGAAGCAGCCGCTTCCCAACATGCCGCCCGAACTCTCCCTCGTCTTCACCGACGACGCCTCGATACGGGCGATCAATGCCGAGTGGCGCAACCAGGACAAACCGACCAATGTCCTGTCCTTCCCGGCTTTCCCGGTGACGCCCGGCGCGATGCCGGGACCGATGCTGGGCGATATCATCGTCGCCCGCGAGACGCTCGAGCGCGAAGCGGTCGAGCTCGACAAATCCTTCGACGAGCACCTGACCCATCTTCTGGTGCATGGATTCCTGCATCTTTTCGGCTATGATCATATCGAAGACGACGAAGCCGAAAGAATGGAAGGCCTGGAGACTCGCATTTTGGCGCGTCTTGGCTTATCTGACCCCTACGGGGATCGTGCCCCGGATTAACAGTTTGGACCAATGAGCGACTTTAAAACACAGCCCGTCGCCCTGGCGACCGAGGAGGCCGAAGCCTCCGGAGAGGCGGAGGCGGGCAGTAGTAGCACCGCCACTCGGCACGAGGGCACCAAATCCACGTCAACGTTTTGGAGCCGGGCGGCGCGCCTGCTGCGCGGCGCAAATGCGACGAGCTTGCGCGAAGACCTTGCCGACGCGCTTCAGACGGATGCCGACAGCAACGCTGCCTTTTCGCCCGGCGAGCGGGCGATGCTCAACAATATCCTGCGCTTCCGCGAGATCCGGGTCGAGGACGTCATGGTCCCGCGTGCCGATATCGAGGCGGTCGACCAGAGCATCACCATCGGCGAGCTGATGGTGATCTTCGAGGAATCCGGCCGTTCGCGCATGCCCGTCTACAGCGAGGGGCTCGACGATCCGCGCGGCATGGTGCACATCCGCGATCTCTTGTCCTACGTCACCAAGCAGGCGCGCAACCGCCGCCGCAACGGTAAGGCGCAGGCCGCAGCCACGTCATCCGCGGAAAAAGCCCCGCGAACCCCGAAAGCCAGCTTCGACCTTGCCCGCGTCGATCTCGGCAAGTCGCTCGAGGAAGCGGGCATCGTGCGCCAGCTCCTGTTCGTGCCACCCTCGATGCTGGCCTCGGACCTGATGCAGCGCATGCAGGCGGCCCGAATCCAGATGGCGCTCGTCATCGACGAATACGGCGGCACCGATGGGCTCGTGTCGCTCGAAGACATCGTCGAGATGGTCGTGGGCGACATCGAGGACGAACACGACGACGACGAAGTCATGTTCATGCGGACCTCGGACGACGTTTTCGTCGCGGACGCACGCGTCGAACTGGAAGAGATCGCCCAGGCGATCGGTCCTGATTTCGACGTGCGCGAGCAGCTGGAAGACGTCGATACGCTCGGCGGTCTGATCTTCGCATCGCTTGGGCGCATTCCGGTGCGCGGTGAAGTCGTCCAGGCCATTCCGGGGTTCGAGTTCCAGATTCTCGACGCCGACCCGCGGCGCGTCAAACGCGTGCGCATCATGCGCAAGCGCCCGCCTGCGCGCCGTCGCGTCCTGCGCCCGGAAGGGGAAGCGGTGCCGGACGCTGCCATGGCCAGCCGTGGCAACGGCGCATCGCCGCAGGCGACCGTCGACGAGCCATAACGAAGCACCGTTCCCGCGTCGCGCGCAAGCGTGCGGGGACCTGCGGTGCGCCGGCCTTCGTCACAACTTGATCAGCTGTCGTGAACCGGCGCGTACGGTCCCGCAAGGCATGGGATGCCCTGCGGATCCCTGACCGATTTGACTTGCCGAACCGCCTCTAAGGGGACAAGCAGCCGGTTTTTTGGAAGACTGGCGCCGATTGATTCGGTCGTTCTTCCGCGCCGGCGTCGTGATGTGCGGCCTGCGCCAATTGGAGGCTGCATGTTGAGACTGGCTGGCAGGGTAATGCTGTTGTCCGGATTGCCACGGGTATTGGTTGCGTTCTGCGCGGGGCTGCTGGCGGTTCTGGCGCAGCCGCCTTTCGGTATTTTCGCCTTCGCCTTCGTTTCCTTCCCCATTCTGGTCTGGCTGCTGGACGGCGCCAGCGGAAACCCCGACGGCGGCATCGTCAGGCGGCTCTGGCCTGCAGCGGTCATTGGGTGGTGGTTCGGGTTCGGCTACTTCCTCGGCGGTCTCTGGTGGCTCGGCAATGCGCTTCTCGTCGAGGCGGACGAGTTCGCCTGGGCGCTACCGCTTGCAGTCGTCGGCGTGCCGGCGTTTCTGGCGCTGTTTTACGCGCTCGCAACGCTGCTTGCGCGCATGCTCTGGTCCGACGGCGTGGGACGGATCGCAGCCCTGGCGCTCGCTTTCGGTCTTTGCGAATGGCTGCGCAGCTTCATTCTCACCGGCTTTCCCTGGAATGCCATCGGCTATGCGGTCATGCCCATGCCGCTGATGATGCAGTCGGCGAGCGTGGTGAACCTGTCGACGATCAGCATGCTGGCCGTCTTCGTCTTTTCCGCGCCGGCGCTGATTGCGACCGGCAAAGGCAGCCGGGTCGGTCTGACGGCCGCGCTGGTGCTGCTCGTCGCCCATGTCGGCTTCGGCTTCTACCGCCTGGCGCAACCGGCACCGGCCGCGCCCGAGAGGCCGCTGACCGTGCGCCTTGTCCAGCCGGTGATTGATCAGGCCAAGAAACTCGACGACAGCGCGCGGGCCGCGGTCTTCGAGGAACATCTCGCGCTGACCTCGGCGGCGCCTGAAAAGGGCGGCAAGCGGCCCGACATCGTGGTATGGCCCGAGACGTCTATCCCCTTCATCCTCACGGACAACCCGGACGCGCTTGCCCGCATTGCCGAAGTGCTCGACGACGACCAGGTCCTGATTGCCGGCGCGGTCCGCGCGGAAGATGCCGGCGCGGGGCTGCCGCCGCGCTATTACAATTCGATCTATGTCATCGACGGACGCGGCCAGATCATCGACGCGGCCGACAAGGTGCATCTGGTTCCATTCGGCGAATACCTGCCGTTCGAGGATCTTCTCTCGTCCTGGGGCTTGAGTTCGGTCGCGGCCTCGATGCCGGGCGGATTTTCGGCGGCAAAGAGCCGCGCGCTGATGACCTTGCCTGGCGGCACGAGGCTTTACCCGCTCATCTGCTATGAAGCGATCTTCCCCGATGAGATCGGCGAGGATGCGCATCGTGCGGACGCGCTGCTCAATGTCACCAACGACGCCTGGTTCGGCGATACCCCGGGACCCCGCCAGCACTTCCACCAAGCACAATTAAGAGCCGTTGAGACCGGTACCCCCCTTGTCCGCGCCGCCAATAGCGGTATATCAGCAATTGTTGATGCACGTGGGGTTTTAATGGTAGGATTGTCCTACAATTATAGGGGAGTGGTCGACACACTTCTGCCGGGAAGGATGCCTAGGCCTATGGACGACGCTATGCGAAGCCGCGTGTTCTGGCTGGGTGCACTGTTCCTTCTTCTGGTTGCAGTGTTTTCGCGTGTTGGTTTTAATATTAGGAAGAATTGACCTAAAACCCCTAAAATTGCATAGTGGTCCGCACCATCGTCCTTGTTGTGACGGCTCTAAATCACCACCGCGGTAACCGCCCCGGTGAGGGTTGTCGTCATGTCGGCGATGGATAAACGAAACAGCGTATTTGGGAACGCAGATATGATCGAAAACAAGAAGAAGCCGAATCCGATCGACATTCACGTCGGAAGTCGGATTCGTCTTCGCCGCACGATGCTTGGCATGAGTCAGGAGAAGCTCGGCGAAAGTCTGGGGATCACCTTTCAGCAGATCCAGAAATACGAAAAGGGCACGAACCGCGTCGGCGCCAGCCGGTTGCAGAACATTTCGGGCATTCTGAACGTCCCGGTTTCGTTTTTCTTCGAAGATGCCCCGGGCGATAACGCCTCCGGCCAGAGCGGCATGGCGGAAGCCTCCAGCTCCAACTACGTTGTCGACTTTCTCTCGTCCTCCGAGGGGCTGCAACTCAATCGCGCTTTCGTCAAGATTACCGATCCGAAGGTTCGCCGCCGGCTTGTCGATCTCGTCAAGGCACTCGCTGCCGAAGCGGAAAGCGAATAGTTCCAACCTTCCCCGTCGGGACTAGAAAACAAAGCGGCCACTTGTGCCGCTTTTTTCATGCGCGCAATCGGCGAGAATGCAGCGCGGGAATGGCTCGAGACCTCATATAAAGATATATTTATGTCGTTGTGCGCTTGTTTTTCGGCCGCAAAACCACTAACACCTTGCCAGCGCTTTTTCTTCATTGAGGGGACTTCCCGCATGCGTGCAAACTACCTGTTCACGAGTGAATCCGTAGCCGAAGGTCATCCGGACAAGGTGTGTGACCGTATCTCCGACGAGATCGTCGACCTGGTCTACCGCGAAGCCGCCAAGACCGGCGTCGATCCCTGGGGCGTCCGTATCGCCTGCGAGACGCTGGCGACCACCAACCGCGTCGTGATTGCCGGCGAAGTTCGCCTGCCGCCGAGCCTTCTGAAGAAGGACAAGGACGGCAACGACGTGATCAACCCCTCGAAATTCAAGTCGGCCGCCCGCAAGGCGATCCGCGAGATCGGCTATGAACAGGCTGGCTTCCACTGGAAGACGGCGAAGATCGACGTGCTCCTGCACTTCCAGTCTGCCCACATCGCCCAGGGCGTCGACAGCGCCTCGGACAAGCAGGGTGAAGAAGGTGCCGGCGACCAGGGCATCATGTTCGGCTACGCCTGCCGCGAGACCGCCGAGCTCATGCCGGCGCCGATCTACTACTCGCACCGCATCCTCAACCTGCTCGCAGCCGCCCGCAAGAAGGGCGAAGGCGAAGTCGCCAAGCTCGGCCCGGACGCCAAGAGCCAGGTCACCGTCCGTTACGTCGACGGCAAGCCGGCCGAAGTCACTTCGATCGTGCTGTCGACCCAGCATCTCGACGACAGCTGGGATTCGGCCAAGGTTCGCGCGGTTGTTGAACCCTACATCCGCGAAGCACTCGACGACCTCAAGATCGCCGACGATTGCACCTGGTACATCAACCCGACCGGCAAGTTCGTCATTGGCGGCCCTGATGGCGACGCTGGCCTCACCGGCCGCAAGATCATCGTCGACACCTACGGCGGTGCGGCACCCCATGGCGGCGGCGCCTTCTCCGGCAAGGACACGACCAAGGTTGACCGCTCGGCCGCCTACGCCGCGCGTTACCTGGCAAAGAACGTCGTTGCCGCCGGTCTTTCCGACCGCTGCACGATCCAGCTGTCCTACGCCATCGGCGTTGCGCAGCCGCTGTCGATCTATGTCGACCTGCACGGCACCGGCAAGGTTTCGGAAGATCAGGTCGAGCACGCCATCCGCAAGACGATGGATCTTTCGCCGACCGGCATCCGTCGTCACCTCGACCTCAACAAGCCGATCTATGCCAAGACGTCCGCCTACGGCCACTTCGGCCGCAAGGCTGGCCGTGACGGATCCTTCTCCTGGGAGAAGCTCGACCTGGTGAAGCCGCTGAAGGCGGCGATCGAAGAGGGCGGCGCCATCAACGGCCGCGCCGCCGCTTAAGCGTGCATTGAAGATAACGCGGCGGCCTGCTATCAGGCGCAGCGACATCAAGGGCGGGCGCTCCGGCAAGGAGCGTCCGCTTCGTTCATTTTGATTGCGGATCGGCTCGATCGCAATCATCGTGACCAAGGGACCAACGACATGACCGAACCGCGCCGCGCCAGAGCAACCGAGGCCTTCTTCGGCCGCCGCAAGGGCAAACCCTTGCGCGAGCGCCAGGCGGCGCATCTGGAAAGCGTCCTGCCGACGCTGAAGCTCGATCTTTCGGCGCCGGCGCCGGCCGACCTCAAGTCTCTGTACGCCGACGGCGTGGAGCGCATGCGCCTCGAAATCGGCTTTGGTGGCGGGGAGCACCTGATCCACAGGGCAGCCGAGACACCGGCGACCGGCTTCATTGGCGTCGAGCCCTTCGTCAATTCGATGGCCAAGCTTGTCGGGCACATCGAAGACCGCGGCGTCAGCAACATCCGGCTTTACGACGACGACGCCACCCAGGTCCTCGACTGGCTGCCCGAGGCTTCGATCGATCAGATCGATCTGCTCTATCCGGACCCGTGGCCGAAGCGCAAACACTGGAAGCGCCGCTTCGTCTCCAAGGTCAATCTAGACCGCTTCGCGCGCGTGCTGAAGCCGGGCGGACTGTTCTGCTTCGCGTCCGATATCGATACCTATGTCAACTGGACGCTGCTGCATTGCCGCGATCACGCAGCGTTCGAATGGACGGCAAAGAATGCTGCCGATTGGCTGACGCCCTACGAGGGCTGGCCGAGCACGCGCTACGAGGCCAAGGCACGCAGGGAAGGGCGCAGTTCCGCGTACCTGACATTCCGTCGGTTCTAAGCAATTCCAGGAAAAGTGCGAAGCGGTTTTCCGTCCGGAATTGCGCGTGTCCAGTCTCAATTCCAGGAAAAGTGCGAAGCGGTTTTCCGTCCGGAATTGCGCGTGCCAACCTCAATTCCAGGAAAGGTGCGAAGCGGCACTCCGGGCGCAACGGCGCCATCGCTGAGAGTGGTGGCTTCATTTCGGCATTGCGGTGCTGCCGCCGGGAGCGGCATTTTTCAATGCAGGGTGACCGTGCGCAGGTCGTCCTCGGCAGCCTTGAAGAAGGTGCTGGAGCGATTGTCGGTCAGAAGGATCGGCGTGCCATCGGCGCCGAACAGAGCCCACAGATCGATGCCTGGACCCATCTCGGGTGCTTCCGGGAAGCAGCGCGAAACTTCGTCCGAACGCATTTTCCGGATGTAGCCGATTTCGCCTTCGCCCAGATGCGCGAGGTCGTTCTTCGACAATGACGAGCTGATGGCTTTCAGTCCCATGGTGACACTCCGTGGTCGCCGGTGAGGGGAAAATCCCGCCGGTTATCCTACTCTGGGACTGAAATGTTAATTTTCTTTACCATACGCACCGGTTCCGGCCGAACGAGGTCAACCGAAAGAAGGCCGTTGCGGAGTTCGGCGCCAAGGACCTTCATGCCGTCGGCAAGAACGAAGGTGCGCTGGAACTGGCGCGCGGCGATGCCGCGGTGCAGGTAATCGCGGTCACCGGTCTCGACCTGGCGGCCGCGGATGACGAGCTGGTTTTCCTCCGTCGTGACTTCGAGGTCTTCGTCGGAGAAACCGGCCACGGCAAGCGTGATCCTCAGTCTTTCCGGTGCGTCGGCGGACTCGTCGCCGCGGATGCGCTCGATATTGTAGGGAGGGTATCCGTCATTGCCCTTGGCGATGCGCTCAAGGGTCTTTTCCATCGTGTCGAAACCCAAAAGCAACGGGCTCGTAAAGGGCGTAATTCTACTCATTCCTCAAGTCCTTGCGAGATCAAGCGACTGTTGTTCGGACCTGCCTGGCAGCATCCTTCCGGCAATATGGTAGCTGTGCGCAATGAGTGCAAGCCGCTTGCCTCCGGCGTGCACGCAAATCATAGTCCGCAGCGCAGAATCCGAGATTGGGACAGGAACGCCAGATGTTTCGCCGCACCCACTCGCCAATCATCGATCACGCCTGGTCTGGGTCGGATCGACCCAAAGCCAACGTGTTCCAGGGAGGACCACAGAGTGCCCGTGCCGAGAAAGATAATCATAGACACCGATCCCGGGCAGGACGATGCCGCCGCCATCATGCTCGCATTCGGCAGCCCGGAAGAGATTGATCTCCTCGGCATCACCGCCGTTGCCGGCAATGTGCCGCTGGCGCTGACCGCCCGCAACGCCCGTATCCTGTGCGAACTCTGCGACCGGCCGAAGGTTAGGGTTTTCGCCGGCGCAGACAAGCCGATCGCCCGGCCGCTGGTGACCGCCGAGCACGTGCACGGCAAGACCGGTCTCGACGGACCGACGCTCGCCGAGCCGACGATGAAGCTCGAAGAGCAGCACGCGGTCGACTTCATCATTGAAACGCTGCGCGGGCAAGAGCAGGGCACGGTGACGCTGTGCACGCTCGGGCCCCTCACCAACATCGCGCTCGCACTGCAGAAAGCGCCGGACATCGCCCCCCGCGTCAAGGAGTTGGTGATGATGGGCGGCGGCTTCTTCGAAGGCGGCAACATCACGCCGGCGGCCGAGTTCAACATCTATGTCGACCCGGAAGCGGCCGATATCGTTTTTCGCTCCGGCATCCCGATCGTGATGATGCCGCTCGACGTCACCCACCGCGTCATGACGCATAAGGTGCGGGTGCAGAAGATCCGCGACATCGGCAGCCGCCCGGCGATCGCAATGGCCGAGATGCTCGAGTTCTTCGAGCGCTTCGACATCGAGAAATACGGCACCGACGGCGGTCCCCTGCACGACCCGACGGTCATTGCCTATCTGCTGCGTCCCGAGCTTTTCACCGGCCGCGACTGCAACGTCGAGATCGAAACGGCCTCGCCGCTGACGGCGGGCATGACCGTCGTCGACTGGTGGCAGGTCACCGGCCGGCCGCACAACGCCAAGGTCATGCGCTTCGTCGACGACCAGGGCTTCTTCGATCTCCTGACCGAGCGGCTGGCACGCATCTGAACCGGCGTTCGGAGACGATCCTGAAAACAAAAACGGCGCCCGAGAGGCGCCGTTTTCATGTGTAGCGACGTTCGATCAGAACTCTTCCCAGTTGTCCTGGGCAAGCGCGTTGGCGCCTGAGGTCTGCGTGAGCACCTTTTGCGTCGAAGCCGAGTAGTTGCTCCGAGCCGGGCTTGCCGCCGGAGCCGGCCGGGCTGCCGGCTGACGGGCAGGCGCCGGTGCCGGGCGTTCGGCAGCACGCATGCGCTCGGCCGTGCCACGCAGCATCTCCGATGAGCTCGTCTGGGCCGAAGCCGAGGCCTGGGCGACGCGGAAGCGGGAAACGAGCGTGCTCAGCGTGCGCGCTTCGTCGTTGAGTGCCATGCCGGCCGCGGTCGTCTCTTCGACCATGGCTGCGTTCTGCTGGGTCACCTGGTCCATCTGGTTGACGGCCGAGTTGATCTCCTTGAGGCCGACCGCCTGTTCGGAAGCGGAGCTCGAGATCTGGCGGATGAGACCGTTGATCTGCACCACCTGCTCGGCAATCTTTTCGAGCGCCCCGCCGGCCTTGCCGACGAGGTCGACGCCCTCGCGGACCTGGCCGGCCGAGGTGTTGATCAGGGTCTTGATCTCCTTGGCGGCATTGGCCGAGCGTTGTGCCAGCTCGCGCACTTCCTGGGCGACGACGGCGAAGCCCTTGCCGGCATCACCGGCACGCGCGGCCTCTACGCCGGCATTGAGCGCCAGGAGATTTGTCTGGAACGCGATCTCGTCGATGACGCCGATGATGCGGCTGACTTCGTGCGATGATTGCTCGATGCCCTTCATCGCGGCAATCGCCTTTTGCACGACCTCGCCCGACTGTCCGGCATCGCTGCTGGCCACGTCCACGGACTTTGCTGCGACCTTGGCGTTTTCGGCGCTGGCGTTGACCTGGGAGGTCAGCTCGTCGAGCGCTGCTGCGGTCTCTTCCAGGCTTGCCGCCTGCTGCTCGGTACGGTGCGACAGGTCGTTGGCCGCACTGCTGATTTCGCTGGTGCCGTTGCCGATGTTGACGACCGAATGGTTGACGGTGCGGATCGTCTCCTCGAGGCTTTCCATCGTCGCGTTGAAGTCACGCTTGAGCTGGGCGTATTCGCCCGGGAACTCGTCGGTGATGCGGAAGGCGAGATCGCCGGACGACAGATGCGACAGGCCCTTGCCGAGGCGTGCGACGATGTCGCGCTGCAAGGCGCTGCTTTCGGCCCGCTCGGTTTCCGAGCGGCCGCGCTCGCGCTCGGCCTGCTCGCGCTCATGGCGCGCTTCGCCTTCGAGACGCTTGGTGTCGGCGAGCTGGTGGCGGAAGCCTTCGAGCGCCTTGGCGACTTCGCCGGTTTCGTCGGAGCGGTCCTGGCCCGTGATCGACCTGGTGTAGTCGCCGTGGCTGAGGCTGTTCACGTCCTTGACGAGGGCGGCAAGAGGCTTCTGCACGAAGCCGCGAACGGCAAGGTAGAGACCGAGCAGCACCGCGCCGAGCACGACGAGGCCGCCGACGATCATCATGTAGGTCTGGTCCTTGACCGGCGCGTTGATCGCCGTGCGCGGCACGTCGACGAGAACGACCCAGCTGGTGTTCACGCCCGAAAGCGCAAAGGGATAGACGAGACGGTCGAAGGGTTCGTTGCCGTCATAGGACAGGTTGGAGATGATGCCGGGCTTGCCGGAAGCAAGCGCATCCTTGACGATGCCGTTGCCTTCGCCGTCATACTCCTTGAGCAGCAGGTCCGGGATCGGCGCGACCAGCCACTTGCCGCTTTGCGACAGCAGGTAGACGCGGCCGGTGTCGAACGGCTTCAGCTTGGCGAGGCCCTCGGCGAGCGAGGCGAGCGAAATGTCGACACCGGAGACGCCGATCAGCTTGCCCGCGGACATGACCGGATAGGCGATCGAGCTCATTGCGGTCGGCTGGTCCGTGCCTTCGGCGGTGTAGGGCTGCGTGATCGCGCCCTTGCCGCTCTTTGCTGCGAGCGCGTACCACTCGGCCGGATAATCGGCCTTGAAGGTCGAGTACTGGATTTCGTTGGTGCGGGTCTTCGACCAGTAGGGGGTAAAGATGCCGAGATCGTTGCCGCCCAGTTCCTTGTTGTTGACCACATCTTCCTGGCGGCCGTCGAAGGCCTTGGGTGCTTCGGCAAACCAGCTGCCGAAGGCGAACGGGTTCTGCTCGAGGTTGGCCCTCAAGACATTGATCACCCCGGTGCGCTCCATCGACTTTTCAGCATGCGCGCGGCCGATGACGCCGGCCATCGAGCGGGCGGCGCTTGCGAGCTCGCCGACGTCGCCGGCGATGTCGGAGGCGATCGCGCGAGCTTCGCCGTTTGCCTGTTCAAGGACCAGCGTTTCGACGCGATCCTGGGTCTGGGAGATGAGAACGAAATTCGAAGCGAGCAGGACGAGTGCGATTGTGCCGCCTGTCACTGCGATCAGTTTGGTCGCCAGCGATTTGGCCTGGAACTTGAACATGAAATCCTCACGTGCTGGGAGGACCGCAGGTTCGCACCTGCGGTGGACGCATTTCGCAATGGGGGTGAACTCCATCATGGAGCGTCAGATGCCGACCGGCATGTCGGAGACAACCGGGTCGTCTCGACCGGCCTTCTCAGGCTCCTGAATAGACGAGAGAATCTTAAGATAGGCCCAACGCGAACGCTAATTCACGCGTCGCTTTGATAAAATTGTGCGCAAAGTTTGACCTCCGCGACATCGGCTGTCCGGATTGCGCAAGGGGTTCACAGCGAGGAAATTTGGCGGGCAATGCGCAGAACCACAGGGGGAGCGGGCAGCTCGCCGCCCGCTCCCCCTCAAGTCTTCGACGCACTGGAAAGATCCAGTCCTAGAGGCGCTCGGCCACATCCGCGGCAAGTGGGATCGAGGGCTGCGCGCCGCTCTTCAGGCAGGCAAGCGAGCCGGCGACGGCGGCACGGCGCAGCGCGTCGGGAAAGGCGATGCCGGCGTCGAGGCTGGCGGCGAGATAGCCGCAGAAGGTGTCGCCTGCGCCGACCGTGTCGACCGGCTCGATCTTCAGTCCCTTGGCGCGCTGGATTTCGCCCTCATGCACCGCAACGACGCCTTCGGCGCCCAGAGTGACGATGACGGTCTGGCCGGTCTCGGTATGAAGCGTCTTCATCGCCTCCTCGCGCTCGGCGCTGCCGATGCCGCTCTTGCCGGCAAGCAGTTCGAACTCGGTCTCGTTGGCGATGACGATATCGGCCATGCGCCCGAGGCGAGCGGCCTCTAGGGTCAAGGGGGCAATGTTGATGACCGAGCGCACGCCCTTCTGCTTGGCGGCCGTCAGGGCCTTTTCGACGGATGCAGCGGGAATCTCGAGCTGCAGCATCAACGTGTCGCCGGGCGTCATGCCGTCGACGGCCTTCACCGCGTCGGTTTCGTTGACGGTGGCATTGGCGCTGGCGACGACGACGATCACGTTTTCACCATCACCGCCGACGAGGATATGGGCCGTGCCCGTCGGTTCGTTGACGGTCTTGGTCAGCGACAGGTCGGTTTCGGCCTGCGTGAGCAGTTCGAGCGCGCCGTCGGCAAAGCTGTCCTTGCCGACCGCACCCGCCATCTTGACCGCCGCGCCGGCTCGTCGTGCGGCCAGCGCCTGGTTTGCGCCCTTGCCGCCAGCGGCGGTGGAAAAGCCCGTTCCGGCGACGGTTTCGCCGGGCTTCGGAAGGCGCGCGGTGGTGGCGATCAGGTCCATGTTGATGGACCCAAAAACTGTGATCATGTGAAAAAGTCCTGTCGGATTCTAAAAGTGGGCCGGAGAGTGCCCGACAGCCTCAGTCCTCGTCAACCACCCGCAGCCGCAATTGCCCGGTGCGGCTGTCGACAGCGGGGCGCTGCTCGCTCGGTTCGCGCGCGCCGCCTTCCGCCTGAAGTTCCAGCGCCTCGATCTTGGCGCCGCGCCGGGTGAGCTTCGTCGAAGACACAAGGATGTCCTCGACGTCCTTCTGGCTCATGGCGAAATGGCCCTGCAATTTGCGCACGCGCTCGTCGAGCCGGCCAAGGTCCTCCATCAATCGTGCGACCTCACCCTGGATCAGGTGTGCCTGCTCGCGCATGCGCGCATCCTTGAGGATCGCCTGGATCACCTGGATCGACAAAAGAAGCAGGGACGGAGAGACGATGACGACGCGCTGGCGATGGGCCTTTTGCACGATCGCCTCGAAATGCTCGTGGATGTCGGCGAAGATCGATTCGGAGGGAACGAAAAGGAAGGCGGTGTCCTGGGTCTCTCCCGATATCAGATACTTGCCGGCGATATCGCGAATATGGGTGTCCATGTCGCGGCGGAAGAGCTGCGCGATCTGCTGGCGGCGCTCCGGGGTCTCGGCGTCGCGCATCGCGTTCCAGGCTTCGAGCGGAAACTTGGCGTCGATGACGAGCGGCGGCTGGCCGTTGGGCATGCGGATGGTGCAGTCCGGCCTTGCGCCGTTCGACAGCGTCGCCTGGAACTCGAAGGCGCCGATCGGCAAGCCGTCGGCGATGATGGCTTCCATGCGCGACTGGCCGAAGGCGCCCCGCGTCTGCTTGTTGGAGAGGATCGCCTGAAGCCCGGCCATGTCCTTGGCGAGCGACTGGATGTTGTTCTGGGCGTTGTCGATGACGGCGAGGCGTTCCTGCAGCCGCCTGAGGTTCTCGTGCGTCGCCTTGGTCTGCTCGGTGATCGATGCGCCGATGCGGTGGGTCATGCCGTCGATGCGTTGGCTGAGCGTCTGGTTGAGTTCGGCCTGGCGGCTGCCGAACACATCCGCCATGGCGGCGATCCGCCCTTGCATCTCCGTCTGGGCGGCAAGCAGCGCCGCCATCTGTTCCTGCCGTTCATCGTCGCGGTCATCGCGCCGGCGCGACAGCTTCGCGACGACAGCCACGGCAAGCATCAGCGCGGCGGCGATGGCGAGATGTCCGAGCGTCACCGGCAGGGTGCCGACGAGAAACAAGGGTTGGGCGAAGTCGAGCGGCGCAGGTTCCATGCGCCAAATCTAACAGATTCGCTGCCAAGCGGTAGATCAAAACGAGAACATTCGCCGGTCTCGGTTAACCTGTCCAGAGGCACGGGCGGGGACTGCCAGTGGCAAGGCAATTTTCTTGCACGCCGGTGGAAAGATCGGCTATGGGAGCAGCATGACGATCAAGCCGCTAATCATCCTTCCCGATCCTGTGCTTCGCCAGGTTTCCACGCCGATCGAGACCATCGACGCGGACGTTCGCCGTCTGGCCGACGACATGCTCGAAACCATGTATGACGCGCCCGGCATCGGCCTGGCCGCGATCCAGATCGGGGTCGCCCGGCGCATGTTGGTGCTCGACGTGTCGAAGGAGGGCGAGGAAAAGACGCCGCTCGTCTTCATCAACCCCGAGATCGTCGCCTCCTCGGACGACTACTCGGTCTATGAGGAAGGCTGCCTGTCGATCCCCGATTACTACGCCGAAGTCGAGCGTCCGGCGGTCATCACCGTCAAGCACCTCGACCGCGACGGCAAGCAACAGGTGCTCGAGGCCGACGGCCTGCTCGCCACCTGCCTGCAGCACGAGATCGACCATCTGAACGGCGTGCTGTTCATCGACCACATCTCCAAGCTCAAGCGCGACATGGTGATCCGCAAATTCACCAAGGCGTCCAAGACCCGCGGCGCGAAGGCGATCTGACGCCAACCTTTGTGACGGCGGCGACAAATCGCGTGAAGGGCTTGATTTGAAGCCGGGAAACCCGTTTGAAGGGGCCTGATTTCAAAAGGACGGAGTTTGCCGCCTTGTCGCTTCGCATCATCTTCATGGGCACGCCGGAATTTTCGGTGCCGACACTCGCAGCGCTCGCCGAAGCGGGCCACCAGATCGTTGCCGTCTACACGCAGCCGCCGCGGCCGGGCGGCCGACGAGGGCTGGACCTCCAGAAGTCGCCGGTCCATCAGGCGGCCGAGCTGCTCGGTTTTCCCGTCCTGACCCCGGTCAATTTCAAGGACGCCGCCGATCGCCAGACCTTCCGCGACTTCGACGCCGATGTTGCCGTCGTTGTCGCCTATGGCCTGCTTCTGCCCGAGGCGATCCTGACCGGCACCAAGCTCGGCTGCTACAACGGCCATGCCTCGCTTCTGCCGCGCTGGCGCGGTGCCGCGCCCATCCAGCGGTCGATCATGGCCGGCGACCATGAGACCGGCATGATGGTGATGAAGATGGACAAGGGGCTGGACACCGGCCCGGTCGCCCTCACCAAGGCTGTGCAGATAAGCGAGACCATGACCGGTGGCGAGCTGCACGATCGGCTGATGCAGGTCGGTGCTTCCTTGATGAAGGAGGCGATGGCCAGGCTCGAGGCCGACGACCTGCCGCTCAAGGCGCAGCCGGACGAGGGCGTCGTCTATGCGGCAAAGATCAGCAAGACGGAAACCCGCATCGATTTCACCCTGAGCGCAAAAGAGGTGCACGACCATATCCGTGGCCTGTCGCCGTTCCCCGGCGCCTGGTTCGAGCTCGAGATTGCCGGCAAGCCGGAGCGCGTCAAGGTGCTGAACTCGGCGCCGGCATCCGGCACGGGCGCGCCCGGCACGGTGGTCGACGACAGCCTGACGATCGCCTGCGGAACGGGCGCGGTGCGCCTCACGCGCCTGCAGCGCGCCGGCGGCAAGGCGCTTGATGCCGCCGACTTCCTGCGTGGAACGCCGGTTGCCGTCGGCACGAGGGTCGGCTGATGCCGCGCTTCAAGATGACCGTCGAATATGACGGCTCTGATTATGTCGGCTGGCAGCGGCAGGACAACGGTCCGTCGGTGCAGGGCGCGATCGAAAAGGCGATACTCTCGCTCACCGGCGAGACCGTCTCGATCCGCGGCGCCGGCCGGACTGATTCGGGCGTGCACGCGAACGGCCAGGTCATGCATGCCGATCTCACCCGCGAATGGAAACCCTACACGCTGCGCAACGCACTGAACGCACATCTGGCGATGGGCGGCGAGCAGGTATCGATCATCGAGGTTGAGGAAGTGCCGGCGGAATTCGACGCGCGCTTCTCGGCCCTGCGCCGGCACTATCTCTACCGCATCATTTCACGGCCGGCGCCGCTGGCGCTGGAAGCCCGACGCGCCTGGTGGGTGCCGAAGCCCCTCGACCACGCGGCGATGCACGAAGGCGCTCAACGGCTCGTCGGCCATCACGACTTCACCACCTTCCGTTCCGCCCATTGCCAGGCGGCGAGCCCGGTGCGCACGCTCGACCGGCTGGATGTCGCGCTGGTCGGCGGTGTCATCCAGATCCGCGCCACGGCGCAGAGTTTCCTGCACAACCAGATCCGCTCCTTTGCAGGCTCCTTGAAGCTGGTGGGCGAGGGCAAGTGGACGCCGGATGACCTGCAGGCCGCCCTTGAGGCGCGCGACCGCAAGGCCTGCGGCCCGGTGGCCCCGCCGGACGGCCTTTATTTTCTGCAAGTGGATTATTGACCCCGAGCTCAGCCCGGGATCAGCCCGAAGAAGCGCTGCAACAGGTCGCCGATCATCATCGACGGCAGCAGGAAGAGCGCGGTCAGTGCCGACGCAAGCAGCGTCTGGTTGCCGGTGATGATCCGCAGCAGCCGGAAGAGCACCGCGACGCTGACGACCAGCAATGTCAGCCAGATCAGGCTGGTCAGCCCCTGGCTGCCGGGAATGGTCAGGCGGATCGCCGCCGGAACCGCCATCGCATAGGAGAGCGGCACCGAGAGCCAGTTTGTGGTGACGATGATCGGCACCACCGCTCCGGCAAAACCGAGCGGGCGCGACAGGACGGCGATCAGCACCAGCGGCAGGAGCCAGCTGACGAGATCGACGACCAGAAGCTTGAAAACGAAGCCGATGCCAATGGCGGTGCCGTCAGGCATCGCCGAAAGATAATAGAACCGCCAGGACGCCCAGGTGACGGCGATGGCCGGCAGGCACCAGAGCATCGAGGTGAATGAGCGCCAGAGGCCGCTCTCGCTGAAATCGAGATATCGGAAACCGTCCTCATTGCCCTGGGCCAGAAGCCAGATGCCCCTGATATAGGCCAGCACCTCGTCAAGCAGCGGCATGGCCGAACCAGCTGGAGATGAAGGTTTCATAGATGGTCGTCAGCGTCTCGAGGTCGGCGACGGCGACGCGCTCGTCGACCATGTGCATGGTCTGGCCGACAAGGCCGAACTCGACCACCGGGCAATAGTCCTTGATGAAGCGCGCGTCCGAGGTGCCGCCGGTCGTCGACAGCTTCGGCTGACGCCCGGTGACCGCCTCGACGGCACCGGAGAGCGATGAGATCAGCGCGTTGTTGCGCGTCAGGAAGACGTGGCTCGGGCGCTCGGCCCAGGTGATCTCGTAACGGACGGGCGCGCGGTCGGGCCTGAGGCTGCCGCCTGCAGCAGCCCGGTCGAGCCGGGCAATGATCTCCGCCATCAGGCTTTCCGCCGTCCAGGTGTCGTTGAAGCGGATGTTGAAGGCGGCCGTTGCCTTCGCCGGAATGACGTTGACCGCGCCGTTGCCGACATCGATCGTCGTCACTTCCAGGTTGGAGGGCTGGAAGCTCTCGGTGCCATTGTCGAAGGGCGGGTCCATCAGCGCCTGCGTCAGCTGCAGGATGCCGCGCACGGGGCTGTCGGCAAGATGCGGATAGGCGGCGTGGCCCTGCACGCCATGGACGGTGATACGCCCGGACAGCGAGCCGCGACGGCCGATCTTGATCATGTCGCCGAGCTGATCGGGGTTGGTCGGCTCGCCGACGAGGCACGCGTCCCAGCGCTCGCCCTTGTCGGCTGCCCATTCAAGCAGCTTCGTCGTGCCGTTGATCGCCGGGCCTTCCTCGTCGCCGGTGATCAGGAAGGAAACCGACCCCTTCGGGCTCCCATGCTTTTCGATATGGCGGGCGATGGCCGCGACGAAGCAGGCAATGCCGCCCTTCATGTCGACGGCGCCGCGGCCATACATCTCGCCGCCGGCGATGTCGGCTGAAAACGGCCCATGGCTCCACGAGGCCTCGTCGCCGACCGGAACGACGTCGGTATGGCCGGCAAACATCAGGTGCGGGCCTTCAGTGCCAAGCCGCGCATAAAGGTTCTCGATGTCGGGTGTGCCGACGTCTTTCGCCACCACGCGGTCGACCTGAAAGTCGAGCGGCTTCAGCATGGCTTCGAGCGCGGAAAGCGCTCCGCCTTCGGCCGGCGTGACCGAGGGGCAACGGATGAGGGTGGCGAGATTGGCGATCGGATCGGTGGAGGTCATCTAACGCTATGCCGTCTGCATGGCCGCAAGGGCCCTTGGGAATGGAGGCTGCTGGTTTATCCGATCGCCGGCAAACTGTCACGCAGGATGGCGACCTGTCTCGCGGGATGGGCGCCCGGCATCGGACGCAATACGGCGCCGCGCCTGGGCGGAGGCGCGACGCCGCAGCTTCGGCGGGCCGGAGTGATCCGGCCCGCCCTGAAGATCGCAGATTGGAAGGAGAAGGGGCGTTATTCTCCCGGCGCCAGATGCGGCGCATCGATGTGGGCTCCCGCGTGCTTCAGCGGCCGTTCGCCGGTGAGCTTGCGGATCAGCACGTAGAACACCGGCGTCATGAAGATGCCGAAGGCGGTGACGCCGATCATGCCGGCAAAGACCGCGATACCCATGGCCGAGCGCATTTCCGCGCCGGCGCCGGTGGACATCACCAGCGGAACCACGCCCATGATGAAGGCCATCGAGGTCATCAGGATCGGGCGCAGACGCAGCCGGCTCGCCTCGATCGCGGCCTTGATCGGCGTGCTGCCCGCCAGTTCCAGTTCGCGGGCGAACTCGACGATCAGGATGGCGTTCTTCGCCGATAGCCCGACGAGCACGATCAGACCGATCTGGGTGAAGACGTTGTTGTCGCCTCCCGTCAGCCAGACGCCCACCAGTGCCGCCATGATGCCCATCGGCACGATCAGGATGATGGCGATCGGCAACGTCAGGCTTTCATACTGGGCAGCCAGCACGAGGTAGACGAGCAGCAGCGCCAGAGGGAACACCAGCAGGCCCGAATTGCCAGCGAGGATCTGCTGGTAGGTCAGGTCCGTCCACTCGTAGCCGATGCCCGGCGGCAGGGTTTCGGCGGCGATACGCTCGATGGCAGCCTGTGCCTGGCCGGACGAGAAGCCCGGTGCCGGGCCGCCGTTGATATCGGCGGACAGGAAGCCGTTGTATCGGATCGCCCGTTCGGCACCCACCGTCTGCTCGACCTTCAGAAGCGCCGACAGCGGGATCATCTCGCCGGACTGCGAACGCACCTTCAGCTTGCCGATGTCGTCGGCGTGGCTGCGGTAGTTGGCGTCTGCCTGCATGCGCACGCTGTAGGTTCGGCCAAAGGCGTTGAAGTCGTTGACGTAGAGCGAGCCCAGGTAGATTTGCAGCGTTTCGAAGACGTCGGTGACGGCCACGCCGAGTTGGCGCGCCTTCACGCGGTCAAGGTCGGCATAGAGCTGCGGCACGTTGATCTGGTAGCTCGAATAGAGGCCGGCCAGTTCGGGTGCCTGGTAGGCCTTGGCAAGGAAGGCCTTGGCCGCCTCGTCGAGTGCCTGGTAGCCGAGGCCGTTCTTGTCCTCCAGCTGCAGCTTGAAGCCACCAGTGGTGCCGAGACCCTGTACGGGCGGCGGCGGGAACATGGCGATGAAGGCATCCTGGATGACGCCGAATTCCTGGTTGAGCTGCATGGCGATCGCGCCGCCGGAGAGCTCAGGCGTCTTGCGTTCCTCGAAGGGTTTCAGGGCGACGAAGACGATGCCGGAGTTAGACGAGTTGGTGAAGCCGTTGATCGACAGGCCCGGGAAGGCGATGGCGTTTTCGACGCCCGGGTGCTTGAGCGCGATCTCGCTCATGCGCTTGATCACGTCTTCCGAGCGATCGAGCGTGGCGGCATCCGGAAGCTGGGCGAAGCCGATCAGGTACTGCTTGTCCTGCGCCGGCACGAAGCCGCCCGGGACCGCGCGAAACAGCGTGAAGGTGACGCCGAGAAGCAGGACATAGACCACCATGACCAGCGACTTGCGCGTCAGGATGCGTCCGACGCCGCGGCCATAGGCTTCCGAGCTTGCGCCGAAGAAGCGGTTGAAGCCACGGAAGAACCAGCCGAACAACCTGTCCATCACCCGCGTCAGCCAGTCCTTCGGCGCGTGGTGGTCCTTCAGGAGAAGGGCGGCGAGCGCCGGAGACAGCGTCAGCGAGTTGAGCGCCGAGATCACGGTCGAGATCGCGATCGTCAGCGCGAACTGGCGATAGAACTGGCCGGTGAGCCCGGTGATGAAGGCGAGCGGCACGAACACGGCGACAAGCACCAGCGCGATCGCGATGATCGGGCCGGAGACTTCTCGCATGGCGCGGTAGGTCGCCTGGACAGGCGACAGGCCCTGCTCGATGTTGCGCTCGACGTTTTCCACCACGACGATCGCGTCGTCGACGACGATGCCGATTGCGAGCACCAGGCCGAAGAGACTGAGCGCGTTGATCGAGAAGCCGAAGACATACATGACGGCGAAGGTGCCGACGATCGAGACCGGCACGGCGACGAGCGGGATGATCGATGCGCGCCAGGTCTGCAGGAAGATGATGACGACGAGCACGACCAGCGCGATTGCTTCGAGCAGCGTATCGACCACCGATTCGATCGAGGCGCGCACGAACTGGGTCGTGTCGTAGACGATGCCGTAGTCGACGCCTTCCGGCATGGTGAGTTTCATCTCGGCCATGGCCTTGCGCACGTCGTCGGAAATCTGGATCGCGTTCGAGCCCGGGGCCTGGAAGACGGCCATGCCGACAGCCGGCTTGTTGTCGAGCAGCGAGCGCAGCGAATAGTCGGACGCGCCCATTTCGACGCGGGCGACGTCGCCGAGGCGGGTCACTTCGCCTTCTGCGCCGGACTTGACGACGATGTTCTCGAAGTCCTCGGGCGTCTGCAGGCGGCCTTGCGCGTTGACGGACAGCTGCAGGTCAAGGCCCGGGACGGACGGTGAAGCGCCGATGACGCCGGCTGCCGCCTGGACGTTCTGGCCGCGCACCGCATTGGCGATGTCGCCGGCGGCAAGGCCGCGCTCGGCTGCCTTCTGCGGGTCGATCCAGATGCGCATCGAATAGTCGCCGCCGCCGAAGATCTGCACCTGGCCGACACCTTCGATGCGGGCCAGCCGATCCTTGACGTTGAGCACACCGTAGTTGCGCAGATAGTTGATGTCGTACTGGCCGCTCGGCGAAAGCAGGTGCACGACCATGGTGAGGTCGGGCGAGCTCTTGACCGTGGTGATGCCGAGGCGGCGCACCTCTTCGGGCAAGCGCGGCTCGGCCTGCGAGACGCGGTTCTGCACGAGCTGCTGGGCCTGGTCGGGATCGGTGCCGAGCGCGAAGGTGACGGTCAGCGTCATCAGGCCATCGGCGGTCGCCTGGCTCTGCATGTAGAGCATGTCTTCGACGCCGTTGATCTGTTCTTCAAGCGGTGTCGCCACCGTCTCGGCGATGACCGCCGGGTTGGCGCCAGGGTATTGTGCGCGCACGACGATCTGCGGCGGCACCACTTCCGGGTATTCGGAGATCGGCAGATTGGTCATGCCGATCAGGCCGGCCACGAAGATCAGGACCGACAAGACGCCCGCGAAGACCGGGCGGTCGACGAAGAAGCGTGAGAAATTCATGGTATCCCCCTTGGGATGAGTTCGGGCAGACCTTGCCCGTGCGCGGCGAAAAGCGTCGCCGCGCGGCAGCTGTCTGCTGAGTGATGCCTGAGCTTGCCGCCTCTTCACATCGGGCGAAGAGGCGCTTCAGACTACTTGGCGATCGAGGCGGTTGTTTCCTCGACCTGCTGCGGCGCCACGAGGACACCGGGGCGAACCCGCTGCAGGCCGTTGACGACGATGTTCTCGCCCGACGCCAGACCGCTTTCGACGATGCGCAGACCGTCGGAATTCGGTCCGAGCTTCACCTGCCGGTACTCGACCTTGTTGTCGGTGCCGACGACGAAGACGAACTTCTTGTCCTGGTCGGAGCCGATGGCGCGGTCGCTGATGACAAGCTTTTCCTCCGGATCCGGCTCGCCGATGCGGATGCGGACGAATTGGCCCGGGATCAGCTTGCCGTCGGCATTTTCGAGCGCCGCACGCACCCGGATCGTGCCGGTTGCCGCATCCACCTCGTTGTTGATGAGCTGGATATGGCCGGAGATCGGCGTGCCTTCGTCTGCGGCGGTGCCAACCTGGACCGGAATGCGTTCGATGGCGCTGCCGCCGGCCGAAGCCGCGAGCCTGGCAAGCGCTGTGGTGACCACCTCTTCGCTGGCATTGAAGCTCGCATAGATCGGATCGACCGAGACGAGCGTCGTCAGCACCGGCGAGGCGGAACCGGCGGCGACCAGGTTGCCAGCGGTGACGTCGAGCCGGCCGACCCGGCCGGAAATCGGAGCACGCACCTCGGTATATTGCAGGTCGAGTTCGGCCGTGCGCAGCGCGGCCTTCGCCGAGCGCACTTCGGCCTGGGCTTCGTCATAGGCGCTGGCGCGCTGGTCGACGCTGCTCTGCGGCACGGCGCTGGTGGTCACCAGCTTGCGGCCGCGCTCGAGCTCGATCTTGGCAAGCGATACCCGCGCTTCGGCGGCCGACACCTGGGCTTTCGCCCGTTCGACGGCGGCCACGTAGGGCTCCGGATCGATCGTCACCAGCAAGTCGCCCTGCTTGACGAGGGCGCCTTCGCGGAAGTGGGCCTTCAGGATGGCGCCGCCGACCCGCGGGCGAACCTCGACCCGCTCGATCGCTTCGAGACGGCCGGAGAATTCCTCCCAGGTGGTGATGCGCTTGGATTGCGCCCGCGCCACCGAGACCGGCACGGCCGGCGGCGGCGCCGTCGCGGCGTCGGTTGCGGCATCCGCTTCGAAATGCTGCGGCAGGCCGAGCATGACGGCGCCACCGCCGGCGACAGACAAAAGGATACTCAGGCCGGCGCCCCAAAGGGCCCGGCGGGTCACTGTCGATGTCATAGTTTCTCTCCTTGCCGGTTGGGAGCCGGCGCTTTTGCTTTTCGGTGTCAGAGCAAGGGGAAGGCTTCGGCCATGACCCCTGTTAGCGCACCGTCATTTCCGCCGGCTTTGCCCCCGCTTTCTGGAAGAAGCGGGAGAAAATGCCGGTAATCTCTTGCTGCTGCGCAGCCCAGCTTTCCTTGGCGACCGTGTTTTGCGGTAGCCAGCCGGCGCGGCCGGGCAGGACGTGGGATTCAACCGATACGCCCGCCTGACGCAGCCGTTCGGCATAGGCTGCAGTCTCGTCGCGCATCGGACACTCCTCGCTGGTCAGGATCAGCGAGGGCACGAGGCCGGCGAGCCGCGTGCAATGGGCAGGTGCGGCATAGGGGTGGGTGAAACCACCGCTCTGGCCGAGATAACGCTGCCATCCATCGGCGATCGATTGCGCCGAGGATTGCGGACAGTATTGCCTGAACGATTCCGTTGCCAGGCACGGATCGAGCATCGGCGAGAGCAGGATCTGGCCCTTGAGGTCGCTCAGATACTGGTCACGCGCCATCAGCGCGGCACCGGCCGCAACATTGCCGCCCGCCTCTTCGCCAGCGACGAACAGCGACGATTTCTTGTGCGCGAATTGCGGGCAGCGCGAGCGCATCGACGCCAGCATGGCATAGGCGACCTCGAGCGCCGCGGGAAACGGATTGAGGCAGGCGGCCGAGTATTCCGGCGAGATCACCACCGCGCCAGCTGCCGCCAGCGCCTCGGCGACACGCTCACCGGCGGCGATCGTTCCACCCATGAAGGAGCCACCATGCAGGTGCAGCACCACCGGCGGCGGATTGAGCAAAGCTTCGCCGCGGTAGACGCGCGCCGTGCAGCAGCCCTGGGCCGTCTGCATCGTCTCCACTTTGAACTGTTCGCCCATCTCTCTTGCCTTCGGCCCGAGCTCAACCCACATGTGGCGACATCACGCCACGATAGGAGAATAACATTGTCTTCTGTCTGGAATAGTCTTTTCAATCTGATTACACTATTCGTATTCTCGAACAATCACGGCACTTGAAAATGGACCAGCTCACGGCCATGCGCGCGTTCCTCCGGGTCGTCGAGACCGGGAATTTCACCCGCGCTTCTGCTTCGCTGAATATGCCCAAGGCGACGCTCACCAATCTCATTCAAGGGTTGGAGGCGCATCTGCGCACGAAGCTTCTGAACCGCACCACCCGCCGGGTGCTGGTGACGCCCGATGGCGCGCTTTATTATGAACGCGCCGCCCGCCTGCTGACCGATCTCGACGAGCTCGACGGCAGCCTGTCGAGCGCCCAGACGCTGCCGAAGGGGCGGTTGCGGGTGGAAATGGCGAGCGCGATCGCCAATCTGATCGTCATTCCGGCGCTGCCCGAGTTTCACAAGCGGTACCCCGATATCCAGATCGATCTCGGCGTCTCCGATCGCACGGTCGACTATGTGGCGGAGAACGTCGATTGCGCCATTCGCGTCGGCGCTCTGACCGACCAGTCGCTGATTGCGCGACGCATCACCGAGATGAGTTTCGTTGCCTGCGCCGCGCCCGATTATCTGACACGCCACGCGACGCCGCGCCATCCGTCGGACCTTTCGAAGAACTGCTATGTCGTCGGCTATTTCCGGCCACAGACCGGGCAGCAGATGCCGTTCTACTTCAAGCGCGGCAACGAGGAGGTCGAGGTCAACGGCCGCTACACGGTGGCCGCGAATGAATCGACCACCTACCTTGCCGCCGCGCGCGCGGGCCTCGGTGTCATCCAGGCGCCGCGTTTCATGGTGCGCGACGATCTCCTGTCCGGCGCGATGCGGCCGGTGCTGGAGGATTGGGAAGTCGAATCCATGCCGATCTATCTGGTCTATCCGCCGAACCGGCACCTGAGCAGCCGCCTGCGCGTCTTTGCCGACTGGGTGGTGAAGGTCGTCGCCCAGTCGCAGCTCGACGCGGCCTGAGCCTCAACTGCGGCGCCTGGCGTCGTAACGTTCGCGCGCCGCGTCGAGTGTGGCGAAATGCGTCTCCGCCCAGCGGTCGAGCACCAGCAGGGTTTCGCTCAGCGACCGGCCGACCGGGCTCAGGCTGTATTCCACATGCGGCGGCACGGTCTTCATGTCCTTGCGGATGACGAGGCCGTTGCGCTCCAGTTCCTTCAGCGTCTGCGTCAACATCTTTTGCGAGACGTCGCCGAGCCGTCGCATCAGTGCGGCGTTGCGCATCGGCCCTTCTTCGAGCGCCGAAATGATCAGCATCGGCCATTTTCCGGCGATCAGTTCCAGCGCATGACGCGACGAGCAGGTCGGGTCAAAGACATCGGGCACAGAGGTCGGTGGCGAGGGGCTATCCGGATTTTTCATAGTTACCAAAAGGTGCGTAATTGCTCTTCGGTGCTCACCCTACCAGATTGATCCACATGTGAGAAATCCAATGGAGACGAACATGGCATGGGTCATTCTGATAGCGGCGAGCCTGGTGGAGATCATCATGGGGTTGGCGCTGAAATATGCGGAGGGCTGGACAAAACTGGTGCCGAGCGTGATCGGCATCGCGGCTGCACTCGGTAGCGTGTACCTGCTGGCAATCGCGATGCGCGACCTGCCGGCCGGCACCGCTTATGCCGCCTGGACCGGCATCGGGTCTGTCGGCATCACGGTGCTCGGCATCGTGCTCTTCGGCGACCCGGTTTCCTTCATGCGGGTCGCCTGCATTGCGATGATCATCGTTGCTGTCGCCGGTCTTCGTTTCCTGGAAGCTTGAGACCGTATCGCCCGCAATCCTGCTCATGAAAAAAGCGCCGCGATTGGATCGCGGCGCCTTTTGATTGTCTGTGAACTCTGCCCGTGCCAGGTTTAGCCCTGGCGGTTCTTGGCGTTGCCCTTCGGCTTGGTCTTGGGCTTGAAGCCGCCGTCCTTGCCCGCGTCAGGCTTGCCCTTCTTCTTGTTGCTCCAGGGCTTGTCGGCAGCCTTTGCCGGCGGCCGATCCTCGGTGTAGGCCGGGCCTTCGGAATAACCGGGCTTCTTGTCGAACTTGCGCTTCGGCTTGAAGTCGCCGCGATCGTCGCTTCGCGCGGTGTCGTCGGAATAGGGGCGCTTCTTGGCAAAGCTGGGCTTGTCCTTGGAGAAGTTCGGCTTGTCCCGGGAGAAGCTCGGCTTTTCCTGCCGCTGCTGCGACAGATCCGGCGCGCCGGGAAGCGGCTTCACGCGAATGCCCTTCTCCAGCATCTTGTCCTTGCCGATGGCCGACAGGAAGCGTTCAGCACCCTCGGCGGTCATTTCGACGAAGGTTTCTTCCTGCTGCATGCGGATCGCGCCGATGTCGCGCTTGGTCAGCTTGCCGTGGCGGCAGAGCATCGGGATCAGCCAGCGCGGCTCAGCGCTCTGCTTGCGGCCGACCGAGAGCGAGAACCAGCTGCCGTCGCTGAAATCCGCGCGGTCGGCGCCAAAATCCTCGCGCGGTCCACGATCCTCGCGCGGTGCGCGTTCGTCGCGGCGCGGCTTGGCGCCAACGGTAACCTCGATCAGGTCCTCCGGTGCCGAGCGGCCCGAGCGGAACTGGCGCACGAAGGCGGCGGCCATCTGTTCGGCGCCGTGGCGCTCGAGAAGGGCCGCCACGATCGCCTCTTCGTCCTCGCGGATCGGTTCGGCAAAGCTCGTGTCGGCGAGCAGGCGCTCGTCGTCACGCTGGCTGACCTCGTCGGCCGACGGCGGGCGTGCCCAGGTCGCGGTGATCCGGCCGCCGTCGAGCAGGCGCTCGGCCTTGCGGCGCTGGTTGACCGGCACGATCAGTGCGCTGACCCCCTTCTGGCCGGCGCGTCCGGTGCGGCCGCTGCGGTGAAGCAGCGTCTCGGAGTTGGTCGGCAGATCCGCGTGGATGACGAGCTCCAGGCCCGGCAGGTCGATGCCGCGGGCGGCGACGTCTGTCGCAATGCAGACGCGGGCGCGACCGTCGCGCATGGCCTGCAGCGCATGGGTGCGTTCGTTCTGGCTCAGCTCGCCCGACAGTGCCACGACCGAGAAGCCGCGATTGTTGAAGCGGGCGGTCAGATGGTTGACGGCGGCACGCGTCGAACAGAAGACGATGGCGTTGCGGGCTTCATAGTAGCGCAGCACGTTGATGATCGCGTTTTCGCGATCGTTCGGCGCGACCGTCAGCGCGCGATACTCGATATCGACGTGCTGCTTCTGTTCGGAAGCGGTGCTGATGCGCACGGCATCGCGCTGGTAGTTCTTGGCAAGCGTCGCGATCGACTTCGGCACGGTGGCCGAGAACATCAGCGTACGGCGGTCTTCCGGGGATTCTTCAAGAATGAATTCGAGGTCTTCGCGGAAGCCGAGATCGAGCATCTCGTCGGCCTCGTCGAGCACGATGGCGCGCAGCGACGAAATGTCGAGCGAGTTGCGGCGGATGTGGTCGCAGAGACGGCCGGGCGTGCCGACGACGATATGGGCGCCGCGCTCGAGCGCCCGCTTTTCGGTGCGCATGTCCATGCCGCCGACACAGGAGGCGATCGTCGCGCCGGTCTCGCCATAGAGCCATTCAAGCTCGCGCTTGACCTGCAGCGCCAGTTCGCGCGTCGGAGCAATCGCGAGCGCCAGCGGTGCGCCGGCCGGGCCGAACCGGCGTTCGTCGCCGAGCAGCGTCGGCGCCAGCGCCAGGCCGAAGGCGACGGTCTTGCCGGAGCCGGTCTGCGCCGACACCAATGCGTCGCGCTCCGCGAGTTCCGGGTCGCGCATCGCCTTTTGAACCGGCGTCAATTCGTTGTAACCGCGTTTTGCCAACGCCTCGGCGATCGCAGGCGCGATCCCTTCGAATTCAGTCATATCTTGTCTTTCGGATTTCGGTCGTCATGCCCGAGACGATCGGATCGTCTCGGCGGCAATTGCCGCGGCCAACACGTCGCGGGCCTGTTCATCGCGCGCTACATACGCGTTTGGGCCGTTCTTGTACAGGCCCGAGCGTCTGAAGCACGACAACGACGATGCAAGGGGTATCCCGCCGTGGTTCCGGTTTACCCGATCGAGGGGCCTGGCTGGTCGCTATGGGCACCGAATTCGTTGGGGCCAGGCGTGCCCGGCCAGAGGCACAGCGCGATGAAGACGACGGGGCTCAGCACCGGGATGAACAGGCAGAGCGACAGCGGGCCGGGGTAGCCGATATCGTGCAGGCGCTTGATCGCCAGCATCGCGATCGAGGGAAGAGAGATGACGCTCGAGACTACGAGTGAAAGGGTCCAGAACGCCAGCACCGTCTCGTTGCCTTCGTTGGCGACCATCCTGGCGACCATGAAACCGGCGATCAGAACCCAGAACAGCCAGGACAGAAAGAAGGGGAAGCGGCCGACGCGACCGGAGGGGCTGAAGAACAGCCAGGCCATACTCGGCTGTGGCCCCTCCGGTGTCATCGCGTCAGTCTCTGAGCAGTTCGTTGATGCCGGTCTTCGAGCGGGTCTTTTCATCGACGCGCTTGACGATCACGGCGCAGTAGAGGTTCGGCGCCGGCTGGCCGTTCGCCATGGTGTTGCCTGACGGCAGCGAGCCGGCGACGACGACGGAGTAGGGCGGTACTTCGCCGTAGGTGATTTCACCGGTGGCACGATCGACGATCTTGGTCGACTTGCCGATGAAGACGCCCATGCCAAGCACCGAGCCCTCGCGCACGATGCAGCCTTCGACCACCTCCGAGCGGGCACCGATGAAGCAGTTGTCCTCGATGATCGTCGGGCCGGCCTGCATCGGCTCCAGCACGCCGCCGATGCCGACGCCGCCGGACAGGTGCACGTGCTTGCCGATCTGTGCGCAGGAGCCGACGGTCGCCCAGGTGTCGACCATGGTGCCCTCACCGACATAGGCGCCGAGGTTGACGAAGGAGGGCATCAGGATCGCGTTCGGAGCGATGTAGGCCGAGCGGCGCACGACCGCGTTCGGAACCGCGCGGAAGCCGGCCTTCTCGAACTCGTTGACGCTCCAGCCGTCGAACTTCGACGGCACCTTGTCCCACCACACCGACTGGCCCGGGCCGCCCTTGATGATTTCCATCGGGTTGAGGCGGAAGGAGAGCAGCACGGCTTTTTTCAGCCACTGATTGACCATCCACACGCCGTCTTCGCCGCGCTCTGCGACGCGCACCTTGCCGCTATCGAGCAGGTTGAGCGCCGTCTCGACGGCGTCGCGCACCTGGCCGCGCGTTCCGGTGTTGACGGAATCGCGGTCTTCAAAGGCGGCGTCGATCGTCTTCGACAGGGAGGCAAGGTCGTGGTTCGTCATCGGAATTCCTTAAAGTTCGGCGGTTATCCTGCGAAAGCTCTACTGCATAATTGCGGAAATCGGAATCGATTTAAGGACAAAATTATGCGGCGGATCTCGATGCTAAGGCGATCCCGGCGCGGCTTCAAACGCGCGCGACCGCGAAACTGTTCCTGAAAAGTTGAAGGACTTTTCAGAGCCCTTGGCTGGCCGGGGCTTGGCAAAGCGAGGCGACTGCGGCACTACAGCGCCGCGCGTCCTTCGGATGCGCTTGTGGCCGCTTGGAAGTGCTTGCGAGCTTCATGACAGAGGACTGAGGATAGGACGCGTCTGGACGGGATGCCGATTGTCCGGAACGCGACGGGAAGACGACACGATGGCACGAATGAAGAAACGCGCGCTGCGCCGCAAGGACGGGGTCTGGGATCCCTTGGCCGACAGCTCGCAGAGCCGGCAACGCGCGCAGACGGTTCCGCTCACGCCGCAGTCGGCCTCGCCCTCCTATCGCCTCGCCTATATCGACGACGATTTCCTCTGCCGCGAAGAACTGCGTCCGATCCGGCTGCAGCTCGAACTCTTGAAGACCGAAATGATGCTCGAAGAGCGCGGCATCAACTCGACCGTCGTCATGTTCGGCGGCGCCCGCATTCCCGAGCCCGGCGGCGATGCCTGGGCGGCGAAGAACGAGACGCAGCGCAAGAACCTGGAGGCGGCCTCGGTCTATTACGAGGAAGCGCGCAAGTTTGCGCGGCTCTGCTCGGAGCACTCGGCCAAGCTCGGCTACAAGGAATATGTCGTGGTCACCGGCGGTGGGCCGGGCGTGATGGAAGCGGGCAACCGCGGTGCCGACGATGTCGGCGCGCCGTCGATCGGGCTCAACATCGTGCTGCCGCACGAACAGGCACCGAACCGCTTCGTGACCCCGGAACTGTCGTTCAACTTCCACTACTTCGCCATCCGCAAGATGCATTTCCTGCTGCGCGCCAAGGCCGTCACGGTGTTTCCCGGCGGCTTCGGTACGCTCGATGAGCTGTTCGAGACGATGACGCTGATGCAGACCGGGCGGCTTGCACTGGTTCCGCTCATCCTTTTCGGTGAGAAATTCTGGCGCTCGATCGTCAATTTCGAGGCGCTGGCCGAATTTGGCACGATCGCGCCCGATGACGTCGATCTCTTCCACTTCGTCGAAACGGCTGACGAAGCCTGGCAGATCATTTCGAAGTTCTACGAGACTGTCGATCCGAAGTCGGTGCCCATGGCGAACGGTCGTCGCTAAGACGGCCGGCGTTCTCAAATGCGCATAGCCCCTCGCTGGGGGGAGCAAGGGGCTATCGCCAGCCAGGAGCCTCTCCACCGGGCGGTGGGGAGAGAGAGAAGAGCTCCCGTCAGATCTTTTTGGTGAAATCGGCGGCGTCGATGACGCCGTCGCCGTTCTTGTCACGCCGCTTGAACATGGCTTCCGCAGCACTTGAGACTTCGCTCGTGCTCAGCGCTCCGTTGCCGTCGGCGTCGATGCGCTTGAAGGCCTTTGGCCTCAGGCCCGGCAACATTGCCGGACGGGCTTCCTTCAACTTGGCAAGGGCGGTCTCGCGCTCGGCTCCGGTCTTGTCCTTGGCGTCCTTGAAGGCCTTGCGCGCCTCGCGGAAGGCTTCGCGCTTCGCCTTCATTTCTTCCGTGCTGATCTGACCGTCGCCATTGGTGTCGAAGGTCTTGAAGTTGTCGGAGATTCGCGCCTGGAACTCGGTGAGCGAAACCTTCTGGTCCTTGTTGGTGTCGAGGCGCTCAATCATGCGCTCGCCCCGCTGCTCGGGCGTCATCTTGTCGCGTGCGGCAAACGAAGGGCCGGCCATTGCGGTGACGGCGACGGAGAGCGCGGTCACGCCAAGGATCAGGATCTTGTTCGGCATCATGCTTCCTTTCGATCGGGGTTTGTCCCTGATCGAAAGGATAGACGCTGAAACGCGCGGCACCAGTTAAACTTTGGTAATTTAAGTCATTGGCCGGAAAGAGGTTTTTTGCCGGCGAAATTGTGTCGCGACTAGAGGTCGGAGGTCACCTGGCGCAGGAACCGGGTGAGGTCTTCCGTCACGAAGTCGATCTGCTCGTCGGTGTCGTTCGACTTTTCCCAGGACTCCGCGAAGGTGTATTCGAGGTTCTGCGGCACCAAGAGCACCGTCTTCATGCCGAGCGCTTTCGGCACGAGCAGATTGCGCGGCAGATCCTCGAACATGACGGCGTTCTGGGTATCGACCCGGTGCAGGCTCATGAACTTGTCATAGGTTTCGCCAGCCGGCTTCGGCACGAAATCGGCGGCGACAATGTCGAAGATGTCGTCAAAATGGTCGAGAATGCCGAGCGCTCTCGCGGTCATCTCGGCATGTGCAACGCTGCCATTGGTGAAGATGAACTTGCGTCCGGGCAGCGACCTAATGGCCTCGCCGAGCGCCGGATCGGCGGGCACGATCGAATAGTCGATCGCATGCGCCTGCTCGAGAAACTCGTTCGGGTCGATGCCGTGATGGATCATCAGGCCTTTGAGCGTCGTGCCGTGGTCGCGGTAATAGTCCTTCTGCAGCTTCTTGGCATCGGCCGGATCCAGCGACAGGAGCTTTGCCACATAGGCCGTCATGTTGCGGTCGATCTGCGCAAACAGGTTGACGTGGTGCGGGTAGAGCGTGTTGTCGAGATCGAACACCCAGTCGGTGACATGGGCGAATTCGGAACGGGTCGGCAGTCGGTCGAGCTTTTTCATGACCGCCTTATGACACGCCCGCGAAGGGCGGCAAACGGGAAAATGGCGAAGCGATGCCTGCGAGCGCAATGCTGGCGCATAGATTAGCGCTTTGAATTGCCCGGTGCGCGTGGCATCTTCCGCCTCGCAGGTTCTTGGCTCGGGGATGCCAATGTCGGACGAAGTGTTCTATCTGCTGTTCCTGTTCGGGTTCTACTCGTTCACCGTCGTGACCTATTTCGCCGTCGGCTACGGCATCACCTGGCTCAACGAGCGCAACCCCGAGCGCAAGATCCAGAAGGGGCGCGGCACCGACAGGCGGCGCCGGGCCGAGATCCAACAGAGCCTCAAGTCGATGTTCAGCGCCTGCCTGCCGCTGACGATCGGCCTTTACGCCCAGCAGAAGGGTTGGGCGCTGGCGCCCTGGGATTTCAACTGGTGGTGGGCATTGCCGCTCTTCCTGCTCAGCATGGTCCTCTACGACGCCTGGTTCTATTTCATGCACCGGCTGCTGCACACCAAATGGCTCTATCCGCTGCATTCCCTCCATCACCGGAGCGTCGCCCCGACGATCTGGAGCACCTATTCCGAAGACGTCTTCGACAACTTCCTGCTGCAGAGCTTTTCCGCCGTCGTCGTCTTCGTCGTGCCGTTTCCGCCGGCAATCCTCATCGGGCATCGGCTGTTCGAGCATTTCAACGGCATGATCGGCCACTGCGGCTTCGAATATTTCGCCACGTCGACGGCGCGTTCTCCCTCGCCGTTGCTGTGCACGACGTTCCACGACCAGCATCATCAGAGCTTCAGGTACAACTACGCCAACTATTTCTCCTTCTGGGATCGCGTGCTCGGCACGCTGGCGCCAAACTACGATCAGCGGGTGAAGACGTTCGAGGACGAAGCGCCGCGGATCACGATCAGCCCGTCCCTTGACCTCGCCGAGGTACAGGAGAAGGCGGACTGACGCGCCGCAGCCTGCGGGGCCTTGGCAATGTTGCGGGCAGCGTGCTAGCTCGCAGCCATGGAAACCTGGGTCCTTATCACCGTCGCTGCGGCCTTCCTTCAGAACGTCCGCTCCGCAATGCAGAAACACCTGAAAGGCGTCATGGGCACGACGGGCGCGACCTTCGTGCGCTTCGGCTTCGGCCTGCCCTTCGCGCTCCTTTACCTGTTTCTGCTCTGGCAGGTGATGGGCCGCCCGCTTCCGGTTCCCAACGGCACCTTCTTCCTGTGGGCGGTCATTGGTGGCCTGGCGCAGATCGCCGCGACCTTCCTGCTCGTCCATCTCTTCTCGTTCCGCAATTTTGCGGTCGGCACCGCCTATTCGCGCACCGAACCGGCGCAGGCGGCGGTGTTTGGCCTCATCTTCCTCGGCGAGAAGGCGAGCCAGGGCACGCTGGTGGCGATCGCCATCTCGGTCGTCGGCGTGATGCTGATCTCGGTGGCGCGCACGACCCTCAGCGCGCGCACGCTTTTGACCTCGGTGTTCAGCCGCACCGCCGGCATCGGCCTGCTCTCGGGAACCTTCTTCGGCCTTTCCGCCGTTGCCTACCGTTCAGCGTCGCTCGCGCTCGCCCCAAGCCTGCCTCATCCCGACTATGTCATGCAGGCGAGCTATACGCTCGGCTTCGTCATCCTGTTGCAGACCGTGGTCATGCTCATCTGGATCGTGCTGCGCGAACGCGAGGAATTGCCGCGCATCGCCGCCGCCTGGAAACCGGCCTTCGTCGTCGGTTTCGTCGGCGCGTCGGCCTCCTTCGGTTGGTTCATGGCGATGACCCTGCAGCAGGCCGCGGTGGTCAAGGTGGTCGCCCAGGTGGAGATGCTCTTCACCTTCGCCTCGTCCTTCTTCATCTTCCGCGAATGGATCAACCGGCTCGAGCTTCTGGGCTGCCTGCTGATCGTGCTCGGCGTGGTGATGCTGGTCCTGATCTGAGGACCGCGCGGACCTCACAAAATAGACGCCCGAAAACCGGCGTCGCGCGCGCCTCGGTCATGATAGAACCTGGGCATGTTGTTTGATCTTCCCTCCGACGAAACGCTCTACGACGCCCTGATGGCGCGCAGCAGCGAATACGAAGGTTCGGCCTTCGTCTGCGTCAAGACGACCGGCGTCTTTTGCCGCCTGTCCTGCCCGGCCCGCAAGCCGAAACGCGAAAACACGATCTTCGTGGGTTCGATCGGCACCTGCCTTGAAACCGGCTTCCGTCCCTGCCAGCGCTGCCGGCCGCTCGCCACGTTCGGCGCCAAGGATCCGCTCGTCGAAGACCTCCTGCAGGCGCTGGAAGCGGCCCCCGAGCGACGCTGGAGCGAGGACGACCTTGTTCGTCGCGGCCTCGATCCCTCGACCGTTCGGCGCGCCTTCAAACGCACGCTCGGCATCACCTTCCTCGATTTGGCCCGGCATCGTCGGCTGGGGCTTGCCGCCCGCCAACTCGCGAACGGTGGGCGGGTGATCGATGCCCAACTCGACGCCGGCTACCAATCGCCTAGCGGCTTTCGTGCCGCCTTCCAGCGACTGCTCGGCGACGCACCGGCCGCCGCTTTGGGGCGGGAGCTGCTCTCCTTCGACTGGATCGAGACGCCGATCGGCCCCATGGTCGCGATCGGCGACGCCACACATCTGCATCTGCTTGAGTTCCACGATCGCAAGGCGTTGCCGACGGAACTCGCGGCGCTGAAGCGCGCGACACGCTCCGCAATCGTCCCTGGCAGGACGGCGCCGATCGACAGGATCGAAGGCGAACTGAAGGCTTATTTCGCGGGCGATATGGGCGCATTCCAAACGCCGCTTGCGCCCGGAGGGACGCCTTTCGAGCGCAACGTCTGGGAGAAGCTCGTGAAAATTCCCGCTGGCGGCACGCGGTCCTATGGTGACATTGCCCGCGAGGTCGCTACGATCCAGTCCGCGCGCGCCGTGGCCCATGCCAACGGGTCCAACCGGATCGCCATTGTCATTCCCTGCCATCGCTGCATCGGTGCGGATGGCTCGCTCACGGGTTACGGCGGTGGGCTCTGGCGGAAGCAGTGGCTGCTCCGGCACGAGGCTAAAGCAAGACCAGTCAGTCTGTTTGCGGAGGAAACGCAATGAACCAGAAGGAAAAGGCGCTCGCCTTTGCCGCCCTGCACAAGAAGGGCGACCCTGTGGTGCTCTACAACATCTGGGACGCCGGCAGCGCCAAGGCGGTTGCCGAGGGAGGCGCCAAGGCGCTTGCCACCGGCAGCTGGTCGGTGGCCGCCGCCCACGGGTTCGGCGACGGCGAGAAGGTGCCGCTGGCATGGCTTGCCGATATCGCCCGGCTGATCGTCGCGAGCACCGATCTGCCCGTCAGCATCGACTTTGAAGGCGCCTATTCCGACGATCCGGCGACGGGGGCCGCGAACGTGTCCCGCATCCTCGACGTCGGCGCGATCGGCATCAATTTCGAGGATCAGGTGGTCGGCAAGGGCGGCGTGCACGCGGTTGAAAAGCAGGCGGCGCGCATCCGCGCCATCCGCGACATGGCCGACCGACGCGGCATCCCGCTGTTCATCAATGCCCGCACCGACCTCTTCCTGCAGGAGAGCGACGAGAGCCGGCATGCGGGCCTCGTGGACGAGGCGATCGCCCGCGGCAAGGCCTACGCGCAAGCGGGCGCCAACGGCTTCTTCGTGCCGTGGCTGGTGGACGAAGCGCTGATCGCCAAGGTCTGTGCCGCCTCCAGCCTGCCGGTCAACATCATGATGCGGCCGGCAGCACCCGATGTGAAGACGCTTGCCGGTGCCGGCGTTTCCCGCGTCAGCTATGGCCCAGGGCCCTATCGCGCGATGATGGAGACATTGAAGGCGGCGGCGGCGGAGATCTACAAGGCCTGACGGTTCTCAAACGAAAAGCGGGAGAAGGCCTGAACCTTCTCCCGCTTGCTTGTCGGTCGGCAGGTGCCCGATCGGTTGATCAGGGAACGATGAGCGTGCCGGCGCCGCGTTCGGTGAAGATTTCGAGCAGCACCGAGTGGGCGGTCTTGCCGTTGAGGATGACGACGCCCTGGACGCCGGCTTTGATGGCGTCGATGCAGGTCTCGACCTTCGGGATCATGCCGCCGGAAATCGTGCCGTCGGCAATCAGCGCACGGGCCTGGGAGACCGAAAGCTCCTTGATCAGCTTGCCTTCCTTGTCGAGCACGCCGGGGACGTCCGTCAGGAACAGGAGGCGCGTGGCGTTCAGCGCTCCGGCAATGGCGCCGGCAAACGTGTCGGCGTTGATGTTGTAGGTGTGGCCGTCGCGGCCCGGCGCCACGGGCGCGATCACCGGGATCATCTCCGAGCGGGCAAGCAGGTCGATCAGCGTGCGGTCGACTTCGACCACTTCGCCGACGAAGCCGAGATCGAGCACGCGCTCGATGTTGCTGTCCGGATCCTTGATGGTCTTGCGCGCCTTTTCGGCGAAGACCATGTTGCCGTCCTTGCCGCAAAGGCCGATCGCCCATTCGCCCGTCTGGTTGATGAGCGCGACGATCTCCTTGTTGATCGAGCCGGCAAGCACCATCTCGACGATCTCGACGGTCTTTTCGTCGGTGACGCGCAGGCCGCCCTCGAACTTCGATTCGATGCCCATCTTCGTCAGCATCGCGCCGATCTGCGGGCCGCCGCCGTGCACGACGATCGGGTTGACGCCCGACTGCTTGAGGAGCGCGATGTCGCTGGCGAAGGCGCGGCCGAGCTCGGCGTTGCCCATGGCGTGGCCGCCATATTTGACGACGATCGTCTTGTTCTCGTAGCGCTGCATGTAGGGCAGGGCCTGGGTGAGCAGGCGTGCCTGGATTTCACTTTCATTGGCGGACATGGCGGACCCTCGAAAAATACCGGCTGCTGTTTAGCGCAAGTTCCGGACTGATGGAATGATCGGAGAGCAACATAAAGCCGGAATGACATGGCTGGTGCATTGCGAATTGCGCGCTATGTTCGTCAGCGGATGAGGCTACGGGGCGTATCTTTATGGTCGACGAGGATATAGCCGGGCTGCTCGGCCGCGTTTCGCTCGGCGATCGCGATGCCTTCGCCGAACTCTATCGGCAAACGAGCCCGAAACTTTTTGGCATCTGCCTGCGTATTCTTGGAAACAGGGGGGAAGCGGAAGAGGCGCTGCAGGAAATCTACGTCAAGATCTGGCAGCGTGCCGGCCGATATTCGCAAGGACAGGCGGCGGCGACCGCCTGGCTGGCGGCAATCGCGCGCAATCAGGCGATCGATCTCATCAGAGCGCGCAAACCGGCCGCCAATGTCATTGACGAAGCCTACGATTTGGCTGATCCTGCTGCCGACCCGGAAAATTCGGCAGTTGTAAGAGCAGAGGGCAGGCGGATCGACGCCTGCATGGAGAAGCTTGAAAAGGATCGCGCGGACGCGGTGCGACGTGCCTACGTCGACGGTCTGAGTTATCAGGAGCTGGCGGATATCTTCGCCGTGCCGCTGAACACGATGCGGACCTGGCTAAGGCGCAGCCTGCTGAAGCTGCGAGAGTGTATGGAGCGATGACAGCACCTACTCCAGAGGGCCATGACTTTCGCCGCGACGAGGTGATCGCCGGCGAGTACGTGCTTGGCGTGTTGTCGGCTGACGACCGCCGCAAGGTCGAGGCGCGCCTTGCCTCCGACCGCAATTTTGCGGCCATGGTCGATCGCTGGCAGAGCAATCTTTCCTCCTTCGACGACGCCTATGATGCGGTGGTGCCGCCGCCCAGGGCCTTTTCCGCGATCGAGCGGCGGCTTTTTGAATTGCCGCGCTCCGAAACGGTGCAACCGCGCCGCGGCCTCTGGCATTCATTGGTGCTTTGGCGTGGTCTGGCGCTGGTCTCCCTTGCGGCGGTCATGGTCATGGGCGCTTCGCTCGCCGGTCTTTTCAAGGCGCCGGCGACGGGGACATCGCTTGTCGCCGACATGGCGGGCAAAGGCACCGCTATCGATCTCGTCGCCCGCTACGACCGCGGATCCGGACGGTTGAAGGTGACGCCGGTTGCAGCAAGACAGGCGGAGCAGAAATCGCTTGAACTCTGGTTGATCAACGGCAGCAATCCGGCAATCTCGCTTGGCATCCTGCCGCAGTCCGGCGAAGGCGAGATTGCAGTGCCATCCGCCTTCCAGTCGAGAATATCGACCGGTTCGGTTCTGGCGGTCAGCGTCGAGCCGATGGGCGGATCGCCGACCGGATCGGCGACCGGCCCGATCATCGCACTTGGCAAGGCGCGCACCCCCTGATGCAGCAATTCAAAGCTCCGCAGCGACCATTGCGCGGCTGATGAGACGCACGGCGCCGTAGCGCGAGTCCCGGCGGGAAATACCATCTTTATCAGATGCTTATGTTTTCTGAAAATTCCTGAAACTCTTTTCCCGATGCTTCCGTTGCTTGTTTTGTTCCCGCTCATGGGAGCGGCAGCTTCGGCGGGGCGGCAGACACGTCGCCTCCCTCAACAGCAAGGAAGAGAATGATGTTCACGCCCGCTATCCGCCTGATCGCAACAGCGTCCCTCTTTGCGGCAAGCGCCTTTGTCGCCCATGCCGAAAACCCGATGGTCGGCGGCGCGCCGATGTATGCCAAGAAGAATATCATCGAGAACGCCGTCAATTCGAAGGACCACACGACGCTGGTCGCGGCCGTCAAGGCGGCCGGTCTGGTGAAGACCCTGGAGGGCAAGGGTCCGTTCACGGTCTTTGCGCCGACCAACGAAGCCTTCGCAGCCTTGCCTGCCGGTACGGTGGAAACCCTGCTGAAGCCCGAAAACAAGGACAAGCTCACCAAGGTTCTCACCTGCCATGTCGTTTCCGCCGATGCGATGTCCTCGACGATCGCCAAGATGGTCAAGGACGATGGTGGTGAGCACGATGTGAAGACGGTCGGCGGCTGCGTGCTCAAGGCCAAGGAGGACGGCGGCAAGCTGACGCTGACCGACGAGACCGGCGGCACCGCGACGGTAACGATCGCCGACGTCAAGCAGTCGAACGGCGTCATCCATGTGATCGACAAGGTCTTGTTGCCCAAGGGTTGACGTGGTTCGCAACGGGGTCGCTGGACAGATCGCTGCGCACGCAACCGGTTGCACGTGAGCACTGCAGCGCCGCGCGACCCGCAGCCAAGGTGGATCCCCCTCGTCTTGGCCCCTTGCCACCGGTCGTCCGGCCGGTGGCGTTTTCGCTTTTCGCCTCACGGCGCTTTGATCGGCATTGTTTTGCCGTGGTCGCGTCGCGCCGCTATCGTCTCAAGGCGGCGTGCAGCCAATGGGAGGGATCCATGATTACCCGGCGTATCTTTCTGATGGCAGGCACGGCACTGGCCGCTGCAATCGCGTTTCGCGGTCTGACGCCGCTTGCGCTGGCTGCCGGCGCGGAAGCCTTCGAAGTGGTCAAGACAGATGAGGAGTGGCGAGCGACGCTGACGGACGACCAGTACCGCATCCTGAGGCACGAGGATACGGAACGGCCCTTCACCAGCGCGCTGAACCACGAAAAGCGCAAGGGGGTCTTCCAATGCGCCGGCTGCAACCTGCCGCTCTATTCGTCCGCGGCAAAGTATGACAGCGGCACGGGCTGGCCGAGCTTCTGGCAGTCCTTGCCGGGCGCGGTCGCGACGCGGAAGGACAGTTCGATGGGGATGACCCGCACCGAGTGCCATTGCCGCCGGTGCGGCGGCCATCTCGGTCACATCTTCGACGATGGCCCGCCACCGACCGGGATGCGGCATTGCATCAACGGTCTGGCGCTCGCCTTCATGCCTGCGGCAAAATCCAGTTGAAGCAAGGCGCTCTCGCTTGCGTGAGAGCGCCCTGAAGGCCGACAGCGCCGAGGAGCGCCTTAGAAAGAGCCGGGCGCCGGCGATGGCGTCGCCGCACCGGACAGTGCCGCCTGCAGCTTCTGCTCCTGCTCCGGCGACAGCGACGTCTTTAGCACGCGCCCGCGGACATTGGGAAATTCGGCAAGCACCTTCTCGGGCTGAACCTTGCGCACGAGGATGAACAGCGCCGAGGAGTTGTTCGGGATCGTATTGCCGAGCGATTTGATGAACTCGTCGTCGATGCCGTAGTCCGTCAGCGAACCGGACAGTGCGCCTGCGCCAGCGCCGAGTGCGCCGCCGATCGCAAAGCCGGCCAGCGGATTGAGAAACAGCAGGCCGACCAGCCCGCCCCAGATCGAACCGGAGAGCAGGCCCGACGTGGCGCCGACCGCCGTCAGATTGAGGCTCTGCTTGAGATGAACCTTGCCTTCGCCGTCACGCACGACAACGACAGCGTCTTCCAGGTCGATCAGGTATTCCTTCTTCAGGCCGGCAAGCTTGACGAGGACCTTGTCGGCTTCATCGGGCGCATCGAACCCGACAACGATCAAATCGGACATGTTTGTCTCCTGTCTCTGGGCGCGCCGTGGCTTCAGGCGCAACGCAGAGATAGGGCAGTTTGCATGTCGGGGTAGTGACAGAGATCAAAGACGTTGAACTTAAGGGATGCGTGCCCCGCCAACGGGACTATCGCGCAATCGCCGTCACGATCGCTGCCCGCAGGTCATCAAGGCCCTCGCCCTTTTCCGAGGAGGTCGAGAGGACCTCGGGGAAGGCCGCTGGCCGCTTCTTGATCTTGTCGAGCGTCTCGGCAACCAGCCGCGGCACACCGGCGACCTTGATCTTGTCCGTTTTGGTGAGCACGATCTGGTAGGAGACGGCTGCCTTGTCGAGCAGGTCGAGCACGTCCTCGTCGTTCTTCTTGAGGCCGTGTCGGCTGTCGATCAGCACATAGACGCGTTTTAGCGTCGAGCGGCCGCGCAGATAGTCGAAAACCAGCTTCGTCCAGGCATCGACCTGATCCTTCGGCGCCTGGGCATAACCGTAGCCGGGCATGTCGACGAGCGCCATCGGCGGCAGGTCGTCGGCGGCACCAGAGAAGCCATCGGGAACGAAGTAGTTGAGCTCCTGCGTGCGGCCGGGCGTGTTCGAGGTTCTGGCCAGCCCCTTGTGGCCGACCAGCGCGTTGATGAGCGAAGACTTGCCGACATTCGAGCGACCGGCGAAGGCGATCTCGGCCGGACCTTCCGGCGGCAGGAACTGCATCGAGGGGACGCCGCGAATGAAAATCCACGGCCGGCCGAACAGCGGCTTGTCGTCTTTGGGTCTGGTTTCGGCCATCGGTTATCGGTCCTTCGTCGAGAAAGCCCATGGCTTCAAGGTTTTGGCCGCGGATGTCAAGGCGTCGGCGTGCGCACCGGCCGGGTCGGAATGGTCTGCTGGCGGCGAAACTCGTTGAAGAGGTAGGCAAGCAGCGCCAGGAAGATGAAGCTTCCGCCGATGATCGTCCGGCCGCTCGGCACTTCGCCATGGATGATGGCGACCCAGACCGGCCCAAGCACGGTTTCCGCCGTGCCGATGAGGGCGGCCAGCGCCGAGGGCACCAGACGCGCGCCGGTGACGAACATCGCCATGCCGAGCCCGAGGTTGAAGGCGCCGAAAACGAAGAGCAGGGCGAGTTCGCCGCCGGTGACCGAGAGGTCGGACGACTGGCTCGCCGCAATCGCGGCGGCGGCAAAACAGCCAAAGCAGGTGGCCGGCGTCATGCGCACATGCGGGTAGCGGCGGGTAATCACGGTTGCGAGCGCAAAGACGATGGGGATCAGCAACGCCAGCGCGTCGCCGACCGGCGAGACGGTGCCGGTCAGGCTTTCCGACACCATGATGCCGACCCCGACGACCACGGCGGTGATCGCCCCCCAGGTGAAGCGCGAGACCCGTTCGCGGAAGAAGATCCAGCTCATCAAGGCCGCAAACAGCGGCACGCCGGCGCCGAGCAACAGGACATTGGCGATCGTCGTATGGGAGATGGCGATGATGAACGAAGTCGAGGCGATGGTGAAGCAGAGGCCGACGGCAACGCCCGGCCATCCCATGCCCTTGAACAGCGCCACCGTGCCGCGCGGTCCGTCGCGCACGAGCATGAAGGCGAGCAGGAACAGACCCGCGAAGAGGCAGCGCCAGAACACGATCGTCCAGCTGTCGGGGATTTCCAGGAAACGGGCGATGGCGCCGCCGAAACTCCAGAAGAAAGCTGAACCGAAGACGAGCAGCGCGCCAAGTCTTTCGTTGGCGGCAAGCGGCGCGGAAGAGGCGGGTTGATGCGTCATGATGCGGTTCGCCAAGGAGATGGTGGAGAATAGTGCGGATCGGGGCCTGTCGACGCCCGCATCCGCGCCGCCGTCTGTCGCATGTCGGCCCGCCAAAGAAAAGGCCCCAAACCTTGCGGTTCGGGGCCTCCTTTAAGCCGTTTGCCTTGCAGCGTCATTCCGCCGGTTTGGGCTTTTTCGTAAACAGACCCTTCAGGTTGTCGAAGAGCTCGATCTTGACGCCCTGGCGCTTCATGATGATCGACTGCTGCAGCACCGAAAGCGTGTTGTTCCAGGCCCAGTAGATCACGAGACCGGCCGGGAACGACGCCAGCATGAAGGTGAAGACCACCGGCATCCAGGTGAACAGCATCGCCTGGGTCGGATCCGGCGGCGTCGGGTTCATGCGCATCTGCACGAACATGGTGACGCCCATGATGATCGGCCAGACGCCGAGATGCAGGAAGGCCGGACCATCGAAGGGCAGCAGGCCGAAAAGGTTGACGATCGTCGTCGGGTCCGGCGCCGAGAGGTCGCGGATCCAGCCGAAGAACGGAGCGTGGCGCATCTCGATGGTGATGTAGATCACCTTGTAGAGCGCGAAGAACACCGGGATCTGGATCAGGATCGGCCAGCAGCCGGCGAGCGGATTGATCTTCTCGTCCTTGTAGAGCTGCATCATCGCCTGCTGCAGGCCCATACGGTCGTCGCCGTGCTTCTTCTTCAGTTCCTCCATCTTCGGCTGAACCTTCTTCATGTTCGCCATCGAAGCATACTGCTTGTTGGCGAGCGGGAAGAAGATGGCCTTGACGACGATCGTGGTGATCAGGATCGCGATGCCGAAGTTGCCGAACAGACGGAAGAAGAAATCCATCATTTTGAACATCGGCTTGGTGATGAAGTAGAACCAGCCCCAGTCGATCAGCTTGTCGAAATTGGGGATCGAGTAGGCCACTTCATAGTTGTCGACGACAGGAACTTCCTTGGCGCCGGCAAAGACGAGGTTCTTGATTTCCGAGGACTGGCCGGGGGCAACCGTGATCGCGTCGCTCTTGTAGTCGCTCTGGAAGCGGGCGCGGCCGTCGGTGAAATGCGTGAAGCGGGTATCGTAAGGGGTCGCCTGCGGCGGAACGATCGCCGCTGCCCAGTACTTGTCGGTGATGCCGAGCCAGCCGCCGGTCGCCTTGCCCGGTTCGATGGACTTCTCGTCCTCGATCTTGCCGTACTTCACTTCCTGCAGGCCATGGTCGCCGATGACGCCGATGAAGCCTTCATGCAGCACGTAGACACTCGGCGTGGTCGGCTTGTTGAAGCGCGTGACGCGACCGTAGGACGAAAGCGCCAGCGGGTCGGCGGTGCCGTTCTTGATGCTGTCGACCACCTGGAACATGTAGTGGTCGTCGACCGAGATCGTGCGGTTGAAGGTGACGCCCTTCTCGTTGGTGAAGCTCAGCGTGACCGGCGTTGCGGCCGTGAGCTTGTCGCCGCCCGAAAGCGTCCAGACCGTCTGCGGACCGGGCACCGTGCCGGTGGTGTCGCTGCCGACATAGCCGATTTCGGCAAAGTAGCCGTCGGTCGTCTCGGCGGGGCTGAAGAGGGTAATGACCGGGCTCTTCGGGTCGACCGTCTCGCGGTACTCCTTGAGCTTCAGGTCGTCGAAGCGCGCGCCGGTCAGGTTGATGGAGCCGGAAAGCGCCGGCGTGTCGATCGCAACGCGCGCCGATTTGGCAATCGCCTGGTCGCGGTTTTCACCGGCGCCCGGGATGGCGCCACCGCCCGGCAGAGCCTGGCCCGGCGTCGTCTGAGCCGGCGTTGCCGACTGCGGCTGCGACTGTGCCTGCTGGGCCTGCAGCGCTTCCGCAGCGATGCGTTCCTTTTCAATCTTCGGATTGACGTAAAGGAACTGCCAGGCGACGAGGATCAGCACGGACAGGCCAATCGCCACGAAATAGTTGCGGTTTTTTTCCATCATAGTTTCCTGGAACCGGCCGGCGGCCGCTTCTGTTTCGGCTTGTTTTCGATGCGCTCGCGAAGGCCCCGGGTCAAGGCGTCGAAGGGAGCATTCAGGAGTTCGCGTCGGGCGACAATCACATAGTCGTGTCCGGGTTTCATTGCAAACCCGGCGGAAAGCCGCACCGCCTCTTTCAGGCGTCGGCGCATCCGGTTCCGCTCGACGGCATTGCCGTGTTTCTTGGTGACGGTGAAGCCGACGCGGGCTTCGCCTTCCGGATCGTTGCGGTCGAGCACTTCGAGGAGAAACAAGGGGCCTCTGCGACCTTCTCCTGCCCGAACGGCCAAAAACTGCGGACGGCTTTTCAGCCGCCCGACAGTCGTTTTGTCTTTATCTGACGTCATGTGCCCGGACACTGGTTTCGGGCAATTTCGGCTTAAGCCGAAAGACGCTTGCGGCCACGGGCGCGGCGGGCCGAGAGGACCTTCTGGCCACCCTTGGTAGCCATGCGCGAACGGAAGCCGTGACGACGCTTGCGGACAAGCTTGGACGGTTGGTAGGTACGCTTCATTTATTTAATACCGCGGTGTGCGGCCCTTCTTGGGTTTGC